>Ga0190359_1000747_pt1 | contig 21622 bp, 17 predicted proteins | sample 48721823_MG_FD_161269 | JGI IMG/M metagenome (GOLD analysis project Ga0190359, IMG submission 161269) | Hydrothermal vent microbial mat bacterial communities from Southern Trench, Guaymas Basin, Mexico - 4872-18-2-3_MG | ecosystem: Environmental > Aquatic > Marine > Hydrothermal vents >... | reverse complement strand
TGTAGAGGGAAATCCGAAAGATCCGAAGGTTTTGAAAGAAATCTATTATTTTGAAAATTATTTGAAAGAGATAAATAATGTCAACAATACCAATTCCATAGCGGACATAATCGTTAGGATGAATAAAATTGTAAGTGGAAATGAGGTTATTCCTTCATCGACAATGAAGATAAATAATCTATGGTTCCTTCTTGAAGGGGAAGAGATGATTAATAACATGGTTGATTTGAATAACAATGAAGCACTCATACAGGCGAGTTTGGACAGTGATCTTTCATTAAAGAAAACGAAAGTGATTGTCGCGAAAATCGAAGAATATATAAAAAAGCATTCGAATGAATCCGTTAAATTTCATTTAACGGGTATGCCGCTAATTAATATCAAGTTGGATGCAAGCATCGTTAAGAGTCAGATATTTAGCCTTATTATAGCGTTTGTCAGCATTCTTATTATCATGATATTGCTAACACGTTCCTTTGTGGGAGGTTTAATAGGCATAGTTCCGGTTGCTTTTACCCTAATTCTCATCTTTGGTGTTATGGGGCTAATAAATATTCCTCTCGATATTGCAACGGCACTTGTAGGAAGTATATCCATGGGAATCGGTATCGATTATTCTATCCACTTTATCGAGCGATTCAGAAAAGAGATTGCTAAAACCGATAAGAAAACCGCTTTGAAAGCGACACTGAATACAACGGGGAAGGCAATTTTCATAAATATGCTTGTAGTGATTTCCGGTTTCTGTGTTCTTGTGTTTGCTAACCTGGTTCCACTAAGACGTTTCGGTATACTGATTTCGATAACAATGATTGGATCGGCTTTTGGGGCAACAGTTATATTATCATCGATTCTCGTGAGTATAAAGAAAAATATATTTAAAAAGGAGGTAGCAGATGAATAGAAGGACAATTATAACGATTTCAATCTTTCTCTTGAGCTTCAATGTTGTATTTAGTGCGAATGAATTGCAACCTGAAGTTATTTTGAAAAGAGTGGACAATATCATGAGTGCACCAAAGGATCAATATATGAAAATCAATATGACATTAACGGATAAAAACGGGAACAGATCAGTGAGAAAGATTGAGATTTTCCAGAAAGGAAAGGATAAACGACTGGGAAAATTTATCGCTCCCGCAGAATATAAGGGAATTGGATTCTTATCTCTCCCCAATGGTGTATTTTATATCTACTTACCTGCATTCGGGAAGATAAAGAGAATATCATCCAATGTGAAAAGTTCGAAATTTGCCGGCACCGATTTCACGTACGAGGATATGGAGCCAAAAAGCTATGCCGATAATTGGGATGGCACTATTCTTGAAAGTGACAGTTCTACGTACAGAATTAAAATTACGCCTAAAAAAGGGTGTAAAACCAGTTATAAATATGAAATTTTGACCATAAACAGGAAAAATTATTTTCCCGTCAAAACCGAGTATTTCAAAGGAAATAGCATACTTGTAAAAGAGATGACAGCAGATAGTATCGTGAATTTAAAAGGCTATTGGATAGCAGCTGTTTCTACAATGAGGGATATAAAAGCGAAGCACACATCGATTATGAAACTCGAAGATATAAAATTAAATACAGGATTAAAGAATAATATCTTTACGAAAAGATATCTCAGGCAGTGAGGTGAGTATGAGAATAAGATTAATACTAATCGGATTTATAATCCTCATAGCGGGGGCTGTTAGCGTGAATGCCGCAGAGTTGAACGGTTATTTTGAAAGTACAAATAGAATCTCGTTCTCATCGGAGCCTCAATATCTTCGTATCGAAGATCTCTTGGGGATAAAAATAAAGTCATCGCTTTACAATAACACATCTTTCTTTACCAATATGAATGTCAGATTGCTCTCTCTTCCCGATATAACCGGCACTATTGACTTATCGGAATACGATCGTTACTTCAAGTACGAATTCCGCGTAAAAGAGATGTATGTGAATATTATGAAATTCCCCTTTGATTTTATGGATGTAAGAGTCGGGAAGCAGCGTATAACATGGGGAGCGGGGGATGAGATAAGTCCTAACGATTTTATAAATCCCTATGATTTTCAAGACAGTTGGAGTTTTAAGAAAAGGTTAGGTGTATACTCTCTGAAAACGGATTTGTATTACAAAGGATTAACCGCTACAGGTGTTTTTTTACCCTATTTTATACCGGATCTTTTACCCGATTCATCGAATTCCGCGATGTTTAGCCAGTCGCTGTTTTTAGCTCCGGGAATAACAATCGGAGAGATGAAGGATACGATTATTATGCCCGAATCATTCAAAGAAAATCTTTTAGGTGGCGGAAAGGTATCATATTCGCTATTTGATTTTGATTTTTCTTTATATTATTTGTATTCGAGGGCGCGATTGCCCTGGATTAAAAAAATAACGGTAACCGCTGATACGCTTCCCGCAGTTTTCAATGTTAATAGCACTCTTTTTTATCCTCGTATTCATATGACAGGCTTCTCCTTCTACGGAGTTCTTGGTGATGTAGGTGTGTGGGGTGATATTACGGCATTTATTCCGATGGAAGATTCGTTTGTCATAGATCTCAATGCCATTGGAATGGGAATCATGGACTCAACTAATATAAGTGGGAATTATTATTTGAAATATTTGATTGGGGCGGATTATACGTTTACAAATGATTTCTATGTGAGTGTACAGTATTTGCGCGGTTTTGAGAATGAAAAGGGGGAGGATAATCTTAACAATTATCTTTTTTTAGGTAGCAGATTTCCGTTTGCAAATGGTAAAATTGAGATTGCACCCTTTGATGCGGGAATCGAGATTGGCGATTTTGAGGATATAAAAGACAATTACGGAGTGATTTATCTACCCTCCGTTACATTCAAACCTTACGACAATTTAAATATAAAACTATCTTCGCTATATGCATTCGGCTCGGATAAAACATCGTTCGGCAAGATGAAATCACAAAACGGAGTACAATTGGGAATAAGTTATTATTTCTAAAGGGAGAGACAGGTCTGTGATGTTGAATTTGATTCAGCATCACAGCAACCATTTTTCATTTTGGAAATTGTTTCAGCATCTCACTTATTACCGATTAATATGTTTATACCTCCCCGCCGAAATTTTAGTGCAGGCGGGCCTATCTACCTTAATTACGATATATATCTTGACATTTAATCCCATATCTGTTATTAAAAGTTAGGAGGCATTTTATGAGAAAAGTATATATTTTATTACTCGCATTATTTGTAATAATCCCTTTTTCAATTTATTCCTACGATCTTTTAAATTTACCGATATCAGCCGCTCAAGGAGCCATAGGTGGTGAAGGTGGAGCATACTTCGGACCTTCAAACACAATTGCGGCAAATCCGGCGGCTCTTGCGTATTTTAACGGAAGAAGGGCGGAGTTGTCATTTGTTAAATACCCACAATCCGTTAATATCGGAGGAATGGCATACTATCAAGGTTTTGATAAAATCGGAGTACTGAGCGCCGCTTTAAATTACTGTAATTATGGAAAAATAGAAGGCACTGACGAGTATGGTAATGTTACGCATTACTTCACTCCACAGGCGTTTCTCTTGAATATGACGTTTTCGAGAGAAATTGTGAAATCGCTTGCAGCCGCCGCAATTTTCAAATACGGTTATTCGAGTATCGATACCATGGCAAATATGTTTATGGTAGGTGGATTTGATGTAAATTACAAATTCAACGATTTGAGGTTGGGGCTGTTAATCGATGACATCGGCGGAGAATTGATGAAGGGATACGGCAGTGTTCCCATAGATATAAAATACAGGTTCAGTTCATCATATGCCCTGGCTGAAAACTCATATATTTTATTGGTGGATATCTTCTATGACAAGACAAACGGTTTTGATATGTCAGCAGGATTCGAGTGGAACATTAACGGAGCATTACTTTTTAGAATGGGATATATTTATTCCGATAGTAGAAATTTGAAATATGACTCAAGCGGAGATATTCTTGCCGGATTTAATCTCGGACTTGGCGTCAGAACAAAGAGATTTAATCTCGATTATTCGTATACACCGCTTGTCGTACTCGGTGATGCGCATAGGATTACACTCGGAATAAATTTCTGATATGAATCTTAAACATTCGATATATATTTTTCTACTTGCATTGTTTATCAATGGAAGTGTCTTTTCTGGTGTTCTTTCCGTTTACAACCATCCGGAAATTAAATGGAACTATCTGGAATCGGGTAACTTTACCGTTTATTACCCTTCCAATGACTCAGTAGATGCACAAAAGGTCTTGGATATTCTCATTCCGTTCAGTGATACGGTTAATTTCATTTTAGGTGCTCCGCGTGGGCATACCGATATTGTTTTGAATAATTATGATGAGATGTCAAACGGTATGGCAAACAGCGTGGGGGATATTATAAATATAAACACCCATCCGTATTATACCGTAACAACAGGAAACATCCCCTGGCTAAGGCGTGTAGCGAGACACGAATTCTCCCATATTGCAACATACAAGGCGTTGACACCGCTTAATTGGACACCTCTGAGAATTCTCACCATGAGTACCATACCGCAATGGTTTTACGAAGGGATTGCCCAGTACTGTGCCGAGACAATGGACGATAATAGGAAGATGTTTATACGGGATGGGGTTAAAAATAAAACGCTATTGGATTTCAATTTTCTCGATCAAACAGCGATAAACGATTTGATAGACGGCAGGTATTACTATGAAGAGGGTCATGGAATCATTGAAATGAAGATGAAAGAAGACAGTATATACCTCAAACGTATACTTAAAACACAATCGATTCTCGGATTGTTTTTGCCGTTCCATTTAAGTTATATCGTTGCAACAAGTGATTTCGCTTATGACGATTTTGTAAGATGGGTTGAGAGGGAAAGAGCATCGATTAGAGATGATAGTTCTCCTTCATATAAAAAAATGGAAACACCTTTTGTGTATATGAAAGGTTTTAAGGAAAAAGATTCAATTGCCGTGTATAGCGGATTTAACGATCTTGATATTCCTGTAAATCGTTTGGTATACAGGAAGAACGGAAAAACTCACGGGATAGATAATGATGTGGGAGCGTATTTCGACCTGTCTCCTGACGGAGAGAATATCGTATATTCAAAAACTGTAAGGGATAGGCATGGAACGATACTCGAAGATATAGTTCTCTTTAAATTGAACAATAGGAAGCACTTTTATATTACACATAATTCGAAATCCACGAATCCGGTTTTTTACAACGATAGTACGATTATTTATACGGAATTTGTGGGAACGAAAGGGGAACTTGTAAAGTATAATATTTATGATAATAAAAAAACCGTTTTAATTAGACCGGATAGTAACTTCGAATACTATGTAACACCAACCTGTTACGGTGGTAAAATTGCATACGAAAAAATCGGGAAAACACGATATATAAGGATTACCGACGGTTACGGAAATGTTGTTGATAGCATTTATTCCTCTGCCGGTGAAAGCAGACATCCGTTTTTCGCAGATGATACAACACTCTACTTCACCGGTTACTTTTGCGGTAGACCGGAGATTTACAGATATAATATGAATGAAAAGAAATATTACAGGGAAACAAAGGCATTTTCCGGACACTTCCAGCCCTTCTTCGTGAAGGACACCCTCTATTTTATCGATTATCACGGTAGAAAAGGTTTTTCGTTGGAATATAAAGACAATATTAATGATACATACGAAGTGCGAATTAAAGAGGAAACGGATAATGTTCCGCTTGCTGAATATATGCCGATAACCGACATAAAAAAGGGAAAATATAATCCCTTTACCAAAATGAAAATGGTAGGTTTTATACCGATTATTTTGCCCGAATTTGTCGACATGGCAGGGAATAGTATTAAATTCAATCCACGCTTTGTTTTAGCGGGGTTATTCGAAGATCCTCTTTTGAAAAATGTGGTTTACGGATTTATCGGAAGCAATCTATTTGATCCCTCCCCCACAGTTTATTTGAATTACATAAACAGCACTTTATATCCCACCGTAAGTATTAACTATTTGCGTATTCCGTTTATCTGGCGATATAATGCCTCAACAGATCATTTCACATACTATATTGAAGAAAGTGCTCAATTGCTTTTCAATATCCCTGTTGTTCTCTCTAATTCTCCGGAAGTTTACGGTGGTTTTGACCTTTCGGTAAATTACAGAAGAGAAGATACACTGCGGACGATATTTTATGACGGTAGATTCTATGCCGGAAAGGGGAATGGGACATACAATGATGATATTTTACCGAAGAAAAATATTGCAATATCCGTTGAAGATAAATACTCTTCGAAAAAACTCCTTTGCCCGGAAAATTTCAATTTGCTCAATATCGAATTCAATTTGAATAAGCCGATGAATAGAAGAGTTGTGAATCACCTAATCTATTCGTTTTACTATGCAACAGGAGTAATATCCAGGACATCCCTGTTTATTGACAAGAGAAAATACGGTGGTTTCCCCGATTATGACATACCACAGAGAGTTGAGGTCGGAACGGATTACATTGTCGGAAGAAATCTGGGGAAAGGATTATCATTCATTACCTTGCCGTACATAAATCAGCTCTCCTTTGGTCTGTTTTCCGATAATTACGGATTTTACAAAATATCCAATAGAGACATTAAATTCCGTTCATTTATCGGAGTAAGGAGCAATGTGAAAATATCTTATTATTATTTAAATTTACTCGTTGAGGGAAATTTATTTTATGATATAAATAATAAGAATGTTGGCTATCATATAAATGTTGATATAGGGATTAACGGTATATGAAGAGAATAAGAAACTTTTCCATTATTGCGCATATTGACCATGGTAAATCCACACTTGCCGATAGGATTCTTGAGATTACCGGTAGCCTGAAGAAGGAAAAGCATGAGGATCAGTTTCTCGATAGCCTCGATATTGAAAAAGAACATGGCATTACGATAAAAGCTCATCATGTTCGGTTAAATTATATAGCCAATAATGGAGTTACATACATATTGAATCTTATCGACACTCCGGGACATGTGGATTTTTCCTATGAGGTATCGAGGAGCATGGGGGCATGTGAGGGAGCAGTGCTTCTTGTAGATGGTACGCAGGGAGTGGAAGCCCAAACGATAAGCAATCTCTATCAGGCAATAGACAATGATCTTGAGATCATTCCCGTTATAAACAAGGTGGATCTCCCCGGATGTGATATAGAAAAAACCGAGGATGAGATTGTAGATCTGCTCGGAGTAGACAGAAGCGAAATCTTAAAGATTAGTGCAAAGACGGGACAGGGAGTGAAGGAACTGCTTGAGACGATTGTGGAGAAAATTCCACCACCTGAAGGGGATAAAAAGAAACCGTTAAAAGCCCTTATATTTGATTCCATTTACAATCAATTCCGAGGAGCGATTCCATATATCAGAGTCTTTGAAGGAGAGGTGAAAAAGGGAGATGTTATTCATTTTCATGCGACTGATGAAACATATCAGGTCAGTGATATAGGGCTTTTTACCATACCCACAAGCTCCGTGGACAAATTATCGGCGGGAGAAGTCGGGTATATCGTTTGTGAAATAAAAACAATCAAGGATATTCATATAGGTGATACGGTTTTTAATGATAAAAGAAAGGATATCGAACCGCTTCCCGGTTATAAAGCAATAAAACCGCTTGTTTATTCGGCATTTTTCCCTTCGGAGAGTGAAGATTATGAAAAATTAGGGGAAGCAATCGAGAAATTGAGTCTCAACGACGCCTCGCTTTATTATGAAAAAGAAGTTTCCGATGCCCTTGGATTCGGTTACAGATGCGGATTTCTTGGGTTACTGCATATGAAAATTATACAGGAACGCCTTGAAAGGGAATTTGAATTGAATTTGATAGCCACAATGCCTAACGTTACATATAGAGTCAAACTGACAAAAGGTGAAACTATAGAAATAGATAGTCCTTCAAAGCTCCCCGATCCCGTTTATATCGAAACGATAATGGAGCCCTACGCGGAGGTGGAGATAATTACGCCAAACCAATATCTTTCAAATATCATCAAATTATCCATGGAAAAAAGAGGGGTGCAAAAGAAAGTGAATTACATTACAAAAGGGACAGTTAGTGCACTTTATGAGTTCCCTCTTTCCGAAATCATATTCAATTTTTACGATAAACTGAAATCCGTAACGAGAGGATATGCATCAATGGAGTACAATGTTACCGAATACAGAGAGGCCCCGCTTGAAAAATTGGATATACTGGTCAACGGAAATAAAGTGGATGCTTTGAGTACCATAGTTCATAAAGATGAAGCGTATCATATAGGTCAGAAAATCGTCTCCAAATTAAAGGAGGAGATTCCAAGGCAGCTCTTTGAAGTCGTAATTCAAGCTTCAATCGGGAAGAGAGTGATATCGAGAGCAGTGGTTAAGGCACTAAGAAAAAACGTTACGGCAAAATGTTACGGAGGGGACATCAGCAGAAAAAGGAAACTCCTTGAGAAACAAAAAGAGGGTAAAAAACGTATGAAACAGGTGGGCAAGGTTGAAATACCGCAAAATGCCTTCCTTGTGGCTTTAAACATAGAGAGGTAGAAATGAATTTATTCAGAAGAAATAGGAAAAAGAAGAAAAGTGCACTCGAAGATTGGACGGAGTCATTAATTGTTGCTATTATTCTTGCGGCAATTGTGAAGGCATTTTTAATTCAAACATATATGGTTCCTACCGGTTCCATGGAAAAGACAATTCTTGTAGGAGATTTTCTTTTCGGGAACAGATTGAGTTATGGTATTAAAGTTCCGCTTAAAAATAAATTTATCGTTCAATGGAAAAAACCCGAAAGGGGGCAAATTGTAATTTTCAAGTATCCCTATGCAAACAGATTATTTGTAAAAAGATGTGTAGGCATTCCCGGTGATACGATTCAGGTGATTGATAAAATTCTGTATGTCAACCATAAAAGGATGGAAGAGCCGTATGTACAACATATAGATCCGGTTACGTACCCCGCGCTTGAAATTGATTCTTCTCTTATTCAACAGTACTGGTTAAATAGAGAATTTATGTATACGGGGCTATCCGTAAGGGATAATTTTGGTCCGGTTGTTGTTCCCGAGAATTCGTATTTTATGATGGGGGATAACAGGGACAATTCGGATGATTCCCGTTTTTGGGGACCGCTTGAAGATAAATTTGTCGTAGGGACTCCTTTGTTTATCTATTTTTCCTGGGACAATAAAGCGCCCCTATATCAAATATGGAGGAAGATCAGATTTTATAGGATCTTTAAGTTTCCGCGATGAGAATTACTCTCGAAATCGATAATATTAACTTTAAGAATAGGGTAGAACAGTTCCGAAAGGGGGAATTCGATGTGGATTTGAACTTTATGTTTAACGATATGACGAAAGAGAGAATAATTATCAGAAATGGGGTATGTAACGATGAAAAACGGTTGGATGATATTGTTAACGGAAAACTTAAATCGGGTATCGTTGAAATCGATATAATAGATTCCATCGCGAAACGTTTTTACAAGGAAAAGGTGGAGACTACTTTGAAGCGAAGAGGAATCCGTCGATTTTCGGTATTGCTCGAACCGAAATGCGATTTATTTTCTTCAATTCCACCCAATGCGTATATCATATCTCTCTATGAAAACGGTACTGTAGTTTTAATGAGGTTTAAGGGGTTATACATCGATTTCGAACCTGATAAAGGATTAGGGGAAGCCCTTTCCATAATAAAATCAATTAATAATGTATAAAATCGATTCCGTTTACATTCATGTCCCTTTTTGCAAAAGTAAGTGTAATTATTGTGCGTTTTATTCTGTAGTGAGCAACCGTTATGACGGTTACGAAAAATTGATCGCTAAGGAAGTATCGCTTTATAGAAGGGATTACGATTTTTCCGGGGTTAAAACTGTCTATTTCGGGGGAGGAACTCCTTCTCTACTCAAATGCCATCAAATTGCCGATATGTTGAGTATTTTTAAAAACGAATTATTAGAAGAGGTAACTGTCGAAGTAAACCCCGGTACCGTAGATTACAAAAAACTGCAGTGTCTCAAAGAAATTGGTGTTAATCGTCTGAGCATAGGTTTTCAATCAATGGATGATGAAACACTCTTATTTCTCGGGCGATTGCACAATACGAAGGACAACTTAAAAGCGTACGAATTGGCAAGAAATGTCGGATTTCCCAACATAAGCGTAGATATTATAATCGGAATACCCGGTTATTTTAGTGGAACGGAAAAAACGATAAGAACCGTAATCGATTTGAATCCGGAACACATATCATCGTATATTCTATCCATAGAAGAAGGAACGAAGTTTTACAGAATGAAAAAGGAACAGAGATTAATGTATGTATCGGAGGAGACGGTTAGGGGTGAGTATTTAATGATGTGTAGATATTTTAAAGAGAGTAAATATGAACATTATGAAATTTCAAATTTTTCAAAATCGGGGAAGATGTCTCTTCACAATTTAAACTATTGGAAGGGAGGTATTTATCTCGGATTCGGGCCTTCGGCATCGGGTTACAATGGAGATATGCGGTACATGAATGTGAAAAACCTGAAAATCTATGAAAATAAAATTTCAAAAGGGGAACGACCATTGGAATACGAGGAAAGATTGACAGACGAAAATAAAATAGATGAGTTTGTTTTCCTGCATTTAAGATTGCATGAAGGTCTCGATATGGATGAGTTGAAAAGTAAATTCGGAGTTGATTTTATTGAAAAAAGGGGGGATAAACTTGAGATGTTTGAGGAAAGAAAACTATTAAAGAGAAGAGGTAGTATTATAAAATTAACCGAAGAAGGATCTCTTGTTTCCGATTTCATATTCGGTGAACTTATGCTATGAATGCTTCCGAGTAATCGCTCTGTGAATTTAATTTATAAAAAATTTCTAAGCAGTGTGCTACCAAGAGGATATTCTCAATGGAAAACAGGTGAATAATAGCTTATACAAGCTAAAACGGGAGTTCTAATTCAAGAATCAGAATAGCGGAAAATAATATTGACACGGAATTAAAAAGTGCTATAATGGTATAAATCATAGTAAGTTGGCAGGATTTATTGAGTTTTTAAACGGGAGTTTTTTGGATTGTTAGTTGGTATGTTTCGATTGAACGGCTTTGGTTTATATACCGTTAAAACATGATTTTTTGCTTTAATAATAGGAGAGAGGTAGAAGGTGTTTTTTTTCATTAAGTTAAATATTTCATTTAATCACAACAAAAATTTTGTTAAAAATTTTTACTTTAAATTGTTTTCGGAAAAAGACTACAAAGAGGTGAAATTATGAGAGATATTAATGTATCCGAGTTGACAAATGCGGTTAAGAAACTTGTTATGGACGCAAACTATTATATCCCGAAGGATATTCGAGATTCTTTGGAGAAAGCTTATAAGGATGAAACATCTCAATCTGCGAAGAGTATACTTCAGATGATACTCAAAAACCATGATATTTCAAGAGAGAAGAAGATGCCTTTGTGTCAGGATACGGGTGTAGCCGTGTTTTTTATTGACATAGGGCAAGATGTGCATTTTGTGGGGGGGGACTTTGAAGACGCAATCAACGAAGGAGTCAGGCAGGGATATATCGAAGGGTATTTAAGGAAATCACTTGTTAATGATCCTGTAATTCACAGAGTTAATACGAAGGACAATACGCCTGCCATTATTTATCCGAGGATAGTTCCCGGAGAAAAGGTAAAGATAGTTGCGGCACCCAAAGGGGGTGGCGCGGAAAATATGAGCGAAGTAAAAATGATGAAAGCTGCAGACGGGATAGAAGGGGTTATGGATTTTGTTGTGGAAAGAGTTAAAAAGTCGGGAGGTAATCCTTGTCCTCCCGTTATTGTCGGTGTTGGCATAGGCGGGGATTTTGAAATGTCCGCACTACTTGCCAAAAAGGCATTATTTAGGAATATAGGTGAAAGGAATAGTGATCCTGAGTATGCGGAAATCGAGAAAGAGTTATTGAAGAGAATAAATGCGCTTGGTATAGGTCCTATGGGATTGGGTGGTAAAACAACGGCACTTGAAGTATTTATAGAATATATGCCCTGTCATATAGCCTCTATGCCGGTTGCGGTTAATTTAAACTGTCATGCAACAAGACATAAAGAGATTATTCTTTAGGAGGTAGAAATGGCAGAATACAGATTGGAAACACCGTTAAAAGATGAAGATATCGAAAAGTTAAAGATAGGCGATACGGTTTATTTGAGCGGAGTTATATATACGGCAAGGGATGCTGCTCACAAGAGGTTGGTGGATTTGATTAAAGATGGAAAAGAATTGCCGTTTGATATTAAAGGGGCTGTTATTTACTATGTAGGACCGGCTCCTGCAAAACCCGGTTATCCCATTGGTTCAGCGGGACCTACCACGAGTTATCGTATGGATCCCTATGCCCCCGTTTTGCTGGATAATGGTTTAAAGGGAATGATCGGCAAGGGCCCGCGGAGTAAAGAGGTCATAGATGCAATGGTAAGGAACAAAGCCGTTTATTTTGCAGCAACCGGCGGTGCTGCCGCACTTATCGCTCTATCCGTAGTAAGTGCGGAGGTAATTGCATACGAAGATCTCGGAACGGAAGCGGTAAGAAAACTTGTGGTCAAGGATTTTCCCTGTATAGTTGCAAACGATATGTATGGTAATGATATGTATAAGGAAGGTGTTGAGCAATTTATTAAGAGAGGGAAAATTTGATCCATGGGATATAAAGTTTTTCATCAAACTATATCCCGATTGAATAATTATGTGTTTTCTTTGATGATAATTTTTTTTCCCGAATATGAAAGCAAAGTCAGTTTAAATATACAATATCGTTTTATCAAATAAGGGAGTAATATTTATGGATGAAAAGAAGAACAAACAGAGGATTGGAGTTTACGTATGTCACTGCGGTGGCAACATTTCCGAAGTCGTTGATGTCAAGAAGGTTGCCGAAGAAGCTTCGAAAATCGGGGATGTTGTCCTTTCAAAGGATTATCCACATATGTGCTCGGAATTGGGGCAGCAAATGGTGATAAACGATGCCAAGAAAAACAATCTTGATAAGGTTGTTATCGCGGCATGTTCTCCGCAGTTTCAAGGACCTACTTTTATGAAAACATTGGAAAAAGCCGGTCTTAGTCCTTATGTCCTGGAAATGGCGAATATAAGGGAACAAGCTGCCTGGCCGCATTTTAACGAACATGAGAAGGCTACGGAAAAATCCATTGAACTTACTAAAATGGCAATAGAAAAAGCGAGAAGAGACGAGCCTTTACAGAAAGGAGAGATCGAAATCGGCAATCGAGTCCTCGTTATAGGTGGTGGTATTGCGGGGATTCAGGCTTCCCTCGATCTTGCCGATGCCGGATTCAAAGTAACGCTTGTGGAAAAAGAGCCGAGTATAGGTGGGAAGATGGCACAACTTTCGAGAACATTTCCCACGGAAGATTGTGCAACATGCATACTGAGCCCTAAAATGGCGGCTGTGGGAGATCACCCGAATATCGATTTGAAAACATATTCGGAAATTGAGAGTATCAACGGATTTCTCGGTAATTTTAAGGTAAAAATAAAGAGAAAACCGAGATATGTTTATGAAGACAAATGTGTGGCATGCGGACTCTGTGAAGAAAAATGTCCTGTTAAAATAGAAGATAAATTTAACGAAGGGTTGAGTCAGACAAAGGCGATTCACATTCAGTTCGATTACGCCGTACCGTTTAAATATTACATTGAGGAAAGTCCCTGTTTGCGTTTGCAATACGGAGGTAATGCCTGCGGTTTGTGTCAGAAGGTGTGTCCCCAGGATGCAATTGATTTCGATATGAAACCGAAGTACGAAGATATAACCGTGGATACAATTATCGTAGCTACGGGATTTGATATATTCGATGCACGGGAAAAACCGGAATATGGTTTTGGAAAACTTAAAAACGTAATAAACGGTCTTCAAATGGAAAGAATTATTGTTAAAGCAGCGGAGGGAGTAGAACTTAAACAACTTGGTAAGAAGGTCGCTTTTATACAGTGTATCGGATCGAGGGATAAACAGATAGGGAGACCTTACTGTTCGAGGATATGTTGTATGTATGCCATAAAACAGGCGAGTCTCGTGAAAAAGATGGATCCTTCGAGAGACGTTTATATTTTCTATATCGATATTAGAGCATTCGGGAAATCATACGAAGAGTACTATAATCGAGCTCAGGAACTCGGAGTAAAATTCATAAGGGGTAAAGTTGCCGAACTTATGGAGAATCCGGATAATGGCAAGGTTATTGTAAAAGCCGAAGACACTTTGAATAGACAGATGATACAGGGAGAGTTCGATACCGTATCATTGTCCGTCGGTGTAGGTCCTAATGCAGCAACGGATAAAATAGTAAATATGCTTAAACTTGCCAAAAGTTCCGATAACTTTATTCAGGAAGCTCACCCGAAATTCAGGCCGGTCGATACACTTGTCCCCGGTGTTTTTTTAGCGGGAACAGCTCAAGGTCCCAAGGACATTCCCGATACGGTTGCTCAGGCGAGCGGAGCTGCGGCAAGAGCAATAGCTCTTATGAATCAGGGAAAATATTTCTTTGATCCGATGTATGCTTTTGTTAACAGTGAAAAATGTGATGGTTGCGAGCTATGTATATCTTCGTGTCCTTATGGAGCGATAAAAATGGAGAATGGGAAAGCTGTAATAAATGCCGCTGTTTGTAAAGGGTGCGGTGTATGTATTGGGCACTGTCCACAAGATGCCATTGATATGAATCTCTATTCTAATGAACAGCTAATCGCCGAGGTAAAAACAGCTCTTGAGTCGAAGAAAGAGGGAGAACATCGAATAATTATTTTTGCTGATGACATGACATCGTATAGATTGATTGACAGTGTAGGGACAGCGAAGATGGCTTATTCCAGTGATTCGAGAATCATAAGAGTTCCTTCGGGCGGAAGGGTGACTGCAGATTTGATAGTAAAGAGTTTTTACTATGGTGCTGATGCTGTTATTGTTGCCGATGCTGAGGAAAAATCATCTCCATATTCAACAAGTAAAACTGAAATGTTCAGAAATATAGAAATTGCCAAAAAGATTTTAACTGATGCCGGAATCGAAACGGATCGATTATTGGGAATGAATTTTGTAACCGTTATGTTGGTTGCTTTTGTTAAAACAGTAAATAAATACGATGAAATGTTAAATCAATTGGGAACAATTTCAAAAGAAAAAAGAGAAAAACTGATGATAAATTTAAGAGAAAAATTATTTGGAGTAAAACATGAGTAAAACTGTGGAAATTACAAAAGAAGCGGATCAATTCTTAAAGAAAATAGAAGAATTGAGTGGTGAAAAAATCACCAGTTGTATCCAGTGCGGAATCTGTTCTGGTAGTTGTCCGATGATTAATGAAATGGATCTTACTCCCGCCCAAATTATGTCAAAAACACAACTTGGGCAGGAAGAGGAACTTTTGAATTCGAAAAGTATCTGGATCTGTGCATCTTGTTTTAATTGTAAAGTCAGATGCCCGAGGGATCTGGATCTTGCAAAAGTTGCCGAAGCGTTGAGACAGGTTGTTTTGAGAAAAGCGGTGGATAAGATTAACATAGATGCGATTTCTCCCGAGGAGATGATGGAGTTACCGCAAATTGCACTTGTTGCTGCATGTAGAAGATTAACAAATTAGGAGATAAAAATGGCTATGAAATTACCTTATTATCCGGGATGCACATTGAAAACGAAAGCTAAGAATTTTGAGACTTCGACTTTAGCGGTTGCAAAAGAGCTCGATATTGAGCTTGTGGAATTGCCTAAATGGAATTGCTGCGGAGCCGTGAGTTCCATTGTCACCGATGATCTTATGCATCAACTTGCTCCCGCAAGAAACTTTGTTAGAGTCCTGGAGATGAATAAAAGTGGTATAGTCGATAACGAATACAGATTGGTAGCTCTTTGTTCCATGTGTTACAACACCCTGAAAAGAACAAATTTATTGCTTAAAAATGATCATGAGAAATTAAAAACCATTAATGATTTTATGTATCTTGAAGAGGATTATAATAATGAAGTTGAGGTTGTACATTTCTTGGAAATTCTTAGAGATATCGGATTTGACAAGGTAAAGGAAAAGGTAAAAGTCGATCTGTCTTCATTAAAAATCGCACCGTATTATGGCTGTTTGCTTCTAAGGCCAAAGGAGATTGCTATTGACAATACCGAAGATCCTCGAATTGAGAGTGACTTGCTTGATTCCCTCGGGGTAAAACCAATTGATAATCCGTTTAAAAAGATGTGCTGTGGTGCTCACCAAACAGTGCAGGATAAATATGCCGTGGCGAGAAATACTTATACAATTGTAAGCGGAGCGATAAAAGCCGGAGCGGAAGCGATAATAACGAGTTGTCCTCTCTGTGCCTTTAACCTTGATAACAGGCAAAGAGAAGCAAAAGAGCTTTACCCCGATTTTGAAGGGGTTCCCATTTTATATTTCACTCAGGTTATGGGACTTGCTTTCGGTGTCCCCGAAGAGGAGCTCGGTTTTGATTTGAACTACAATGATCCTCGTCCTTTATTAAGAGAAAAAAATATATTAAAATAAAAGGAGGCTCTGATGGAAGAAAAAAGAAGAGACTTAATGGAGGAGATAGCTGAAGCTAATAGCTCCGCGTCCAGTGGTATCGATGATAAAAAAATCAAACATTGGATCCATATATACGTACTTGGCAAACAGTATAAAGTTCCTGCATCGCTGACCATCATGCAGGCATTGGAATATGCAGGTTATCGCTTTAATAAAAGTGTCGGTTGCAGAGCCGGATTTTGTGGTGCTTGCTCGACAATGTACAGGGTTGAGGGAGACTATAAGATAAAAACAGCTTTGGCATGTCAAACAATGGCGGAGGATGGAATGTACCTTGTTCAAATTCCGTTTTCTCCTGCGGTGAAAGCAAAATATGATATCAATAATGAACCGTATGACGGTAATGTTTTTTTGAAATACTATCCCGAACTTGCAAGATGTGTCTCATGCAACACATGTACGAAAACATGTCCTCAGGATTTACAGGTTATGGATTATGTTCAGGCGGCAATAAAGGGAGATTTTCAGAAGGTTGCGGAATGGTCCTTCGATTGTATACAGTGTGGTCTTTGTGCCGTAAGATGTCCGGCTGAAATAGTTCAGTATCATGCGGCTCAGTTGGGAAGAAGAATGTACGGGAAATACGGGCTTTCCGAAGAACCAAATATTGTGAAACGTGTTGAAGAGATTATGAGCGGCAAATTTGAGGAAGAATTTAAAAAAGTAATGAGTTTACAGAAAGACGAACTCGAAAAAGTATATGTTAAGCAACAAAATGAAAGAGAGATATATTAGGAGGCAATGATGGCAGAGCTAAAGCTAATAAACGGTTATCCCGAATACATGCGAGAATCCATAAAATTGGTTGAAAAAACCAGGAATAAAAGATTAAATACCCTCCCGAAACAGATGACTATGGAAGAAAGGGATGAAGTTTTGAGAACATATCATCCTGATTATGTGGAAGGGGGAAAGAGAGCTATACGTATAGGGCAAAACAAAGGGGATATTGCTCCCAATGAAGTTGTTGATTTACTTGAAGCTTACCCGGTGATTGAACCGGATGAGTTGAATTTAAATGAAATTGATTATGATGTGGATATTCTAATTATCGGTGGAGGTCTTGCCGGTACAAGTGCGGCGATACTCGCCAACGATAATGGTATCCCCGCTGATAAAATACTAATTGCAAACAAATTAAGACACGGTGATGCGAATTCTATGATGGCACAAGGAGGAACACAGGCAGCTGACAGACCCAACGATTCTCCTGTTATTCATTATATCGATGTTATGGGTGGCGGGCATTTTGCCAATAAGCCGGATGTTGTTAAGGCATTAACGGAAGATGCTCCCGTTGCGATTAAATGGCTATCGGAACTCGGAGCAATATTCGATAGAAATGAAGACGGAACGTTTAAGGAACTCACTGGTGGGGGAACATCGAGAAAGAGGATGCATTCTTGTCAGGATTATACGGGAATGGAGGAATTGCGAGTACTCAGGGATGAGTTCAGGAATAGAGATATAGGTAATATCGAATACTCCCCTGTTGTGGAACTCCTAACGGATCCGAGCGGTAAAGCATCGGGAGCGGTTCTTTGGAATACCGAAACGGAAGAATATAAGATCGTAAGAGCGAAAGCGATTATCATAGCAACGGGGGGATTCGGGAGATTACATATAAGACATTTTCCAACAACAAATCATTATGGAGCTACAGCAGACGGTATCGTTCTTGCATACAGAGCTGGCGCGAAATTGAGGGATACGGATACGGTGCAGTATCACCCGACAGGTGCGGCATATCCTCAGCAGATTATCGGATTACTGTTAACGGAGAAATTGAGAACAAGCGGAGCTCAACCCATTAACGTTCACGGTGAACAGTTTGTATTCCCTTTGGAACCGAGAGATGTGGAAGCTTCTGCGATTATAAGAGAATGTTATGGAAATAATAACGGAGTGGAGACGCCCACAGGTATGCGTGGTGTGTGGCTTGACACACCCTTAATAGATATTAAAAACGGAAAGGGGACAACGGAAAAAGCCTTCCCCGCAATGGTGAGAATGTTCAAGCGTTTTGGTGTCGATATGATAAAAGACCCGGTTCTCGTTTTCCCGACATTGCACTATCAAAACGGTGGAGTTGAAACGGATCCATGGGGACATACGAATATCGAAGGGTTATTTGTCGCGGGTGAAGTAAGTGGTGGTGTTCATGGCAAAAACAGATTGATGGGTAACTCCACGCTGGATTGTCTTGTTTTCGGAAGGAGATCAGGTATCGAGGCGGCAAAGTATGTCAAGAACGTACAACATGCCGGAGAACTAACGCTAAAACATGTTGAAAAGTATGTTTCAATGTTAAAGGATGAGAAGATAGAAACCACGAGAAAAGCACCCATTCTTTTCCCGGACTACAGAGGGAAAAAGGTTCTCGAAAGAAAAATAGATTTAATGCATTAAGGAGATGGTAATATGAAAGATCAGGAGATTGAAAAGCTATTAACAAAGGCTGAAAAACCTTCAAAAGATGCATTGAAGATGCATCCTTATTACAGAGGTAAGATTCAGGTGAGCATAAAAGCCCCGGTTAGAGATGTGTCCGATTTTGCTATTTGGTATACACCTGGAGTTGCAGCACCATGCCGAGACATAAAAGAAAACCCGTTAAAGGTTTACGAACATACGAACAAAGGGAATTTCGTAGCGGTAGTTAGCGACGGAACAAGGGTCCTCGGACTTGGTGACATAGGACCTGAAGCCGGGCTTCCCGTAATGGAAGGAAAAGCGATGATTTTCAAATACTTGGGTGGTGTAGATGCGTTTCCCGTGATGATAAAAGAAAAAGATCCCGATAAATTTATCGAAATAGTGAAGGCATTGGAGCCGACCTTCGGAGGTATTAACCTTGAAGATATTTCAAGCCCTAAATGTTTCTATATATTGGAACGTTTGAGAGATGAAATGAATATTCCCGTTTGGCATGATGATCAACAGGGCACCGCAACGGTAACGCTTGCAGGATTGATAAATGCACTCAAATTAGTAGGGAAAAGAATCGGAGATGTAAAGGTTGCCATGGTCGGTGCGGGAGCAGCTAACATGTCCATAGAGAGAATTATCGTAAGAGGAGGAGTTGATCCTAAGAAAATCTTGATGGTGGATAGCAAAGGCATATTGAATAGAGACAGAGACGATATCGACAGGGAGAAGAAAAAAGAAAAATGGCATATTTGTGAAACTACCAACGGTGAAAATAGAAGTGGAGGTATCCCGGAAGCTCTGGATGGTGCCGATGTTTTGATTGCTCTGTCGAAATCCGGTCCGGGAACGATAAAGAAAGAATGGATTTCCAAAATGGCAAAGGATGCTATCGTCTTTGCATGTGCTAATCCGGTTCCGGAAATTTGGCCTTGGGAAGCGAAAGAGGCGGGAGCAAAGATTATTGCTACCGGAAGAAGTGATTTCCCCAATCAGGTCAATAATTCATTGGGATTCCCCGCGATATTTAGGGGGGTGCTTGATGTGTGGGCGACAACGGTTACCGATAATATGTGTATTGCAGCGGCTGAATCATTGGCAAAAACAGCGGAAAAAAGAGGTTTGCGTGACGACTATATCATTCCTACTATGGATGATACAGAGGCATATATTGAAGAAGCGGTGGCATGTGGATTACAGGCAATAAAAGAAGGGACTGCGCGTCGTCATCTTTCTGAAGATGAACTCAGAAAGAGTGCAAAAGAGAAAATAGAGCATTCATTCAACATGGCAAAACTGCTAATGGAGAAAAAGGTTATACCCGAATATAAGGGGTAAAATTTTCCATAAATAAAAAACCTCCGATTTTTGTTCGGAGGTTTTTTATATTGCATATAATCATTAATAATTAAAGGGTGTTTTTTAAGATTTCCGGAATCTCTTGAGGGAGTTCGGCAACAGGTATTTTGTTCTTTCTCAAAAATTCAATTTTCGCTTGTGCTGTTTCCTCCGCTCCGGAGACGATAGCACCTGCATGTCCCATCCTTTTGCCTTTAGGCGCGGTTTTTCCCGCTATAAATGCCACTACGGGTTTATTGAATTCCTTTTTGATATATTCCGTTGCGATGGCTTCATCAGAACCTCCGATTTCCCCAATAAGAACAACAGCTTCAGTTTCGTCATCATTTTTGAAATGTTGTAGAAGATCGATAAATCTGCTACCTATGATGGGATCGCCTCCGACACCAATGACGGTACTTTGACCATACCCGGCATTTGTCAGACTGTAGACCACTTCATATGTCAATGTTCCACTTCTCGATATGACACCAATGTTTCCCTTTTTGAATATATTACCCGGCATTATCCCTATCTTAGCTTCGTTTGGTGTTATAAGTCCCGGGCAGTTGGGTCCGATAATCGTTATATTCTTTCCCTTAATGTAATTTTTTATTTTCAACATATCGTTTACGGGAACCCCTTCGGTAATAATTACGATTAGTTTTATGTTTGCTTCTACAGCTTCCCAGATTGCATCCACAGAGAATTTGGGAGGTACGAATATAACACTTGCATCAACTTCGTGCTTATTTTTTAATTCGTTTATGGTATTGTAAACTTTGATTCCTTCAATTGTTTCCCCGCCCTTTCCGGGAGTTACTCCACCGACAATGTTTGTGCCGTATGCTTTCATCATTCTTGTGTGGAATGAACCATCTCTGCCGGTTATTCCCTGAACAATTACTCTTGTGTTTTTATTCAATAAAATAGCCATACTATTCTCCTATTAATGAAACGGCCTTCTTGACCGCTTTCTGCATTGATGTAGTTGTTTCAAGCCCCAAACTTCTAAGAATATCTACGCCTTCTTTTTCGTTAGTCCCTGTCAGACGTATAACGAGAGGTAATTTTATATCGAGAATTTCCACTGCTTTTTTAATTCCGTTTGCAATATCATCGCATCGTGTAATTCCACCGAAAATATTAAATAGAATTACTTTTACATTTTTATCCTTACGAATGATTTTTATGGCATTTATGAC
>Ga0190359_1000746_pt1 | contig 21638 bp, 28 predicted proteins | sample 48721823_MG_FD_161269 | JGI IMG/M metagenome (GOLD analysis project Ga0190359, IMG submission 161269) | Hydrothermal vent microbial mat bacterial communities from Southern Trench, Guaymas Basin, Mexico - 4872-18-2-3_MG | ecosystem: Environmental > Aquatic > Marine > Hydrothermal vents >... | reverse complement strand
TAGACTAGTAATTGCAATTTTTTGTCCACGAATATATCCCCGGTTATACAATGTATCAACTATATTGCTTCGAGTAGCCTTAGTACCAATCTTCTCTTGCTCCATCTTACGTATCAGGGATGAAGCGTTAAACCGTGAACCTGGTCTTGTGTACTTTCTTCGTGTTGATAACTTGGTCACAGGTATCTCTTGTCCCAGTGTTATCTCGGGAATCACTTGATCCTTAGAAGAAAAAAAAGCCCCATAGTAAACAGTCCATCCGGGTCGCTGAGTAACAACACCCCGAAGATAGAAGATATACCCATTAACATCCACCGTAACATCAGTCTTCAGCTGCACCAAAGGCTTACCAAGAGACACAAGAAAACGCCTCACAACCAAATCATAGACCTTCTGCTCCTCATCCTTAAGCCTCCTAGGACGCTGCCCCGTAGGATGAATCGCCGGATGCGCAAGATCATCTCCTTTTCCGGGTCTTGGCTTGAACCGCTTCTCTTTGACAAGCTCCTTGGCCTCAGCATCATATGCTGGATTCTTAGCAAGATTCTCCAGTATCTCTTTGATATCGATGCTACTAGGAATCTTATTGCTCTCTGTACGAGGATAACTGATGAAAGCACCTAGATAGAGGGCCTCGGCTGCCTTCAAGGTAGCAGAAGGACTCAATTTATGATGCTTGTAGGCTTCACGCTGGAGGTCGCCTAGGTTGAATGGGGGAGGAGGTAGTGTCCTTGATCTCTCTGAGGCTATATCTATGACTTTACCTATTTTTCCCCTGCAAGCGCTGGCCACATCCTTGGCATGTACCTCTCGTTCAAGTCCTGGTATCTCATACTCCAACGAGTAAACAGACCCTCCAATCTCGGTCTCAGCGTAAATCTTCCAGTAGGGAACAGGTATGAAGCTACGAATACTTTGCTCATGATCATAAACAAACTTCAATGACGGCCCCTGAACCCGTCCAATACTCAATACCTTCTTGAAGTCAAGATAACGCCTAGCAGCAATCGTCAAAGCCCTACTCAGATTAATACCAAACAACCAGTCAGCCTCATGACGCGCCTTTCCCGCTGCAGCCACCGGAAAATCAAGACGCATACTCATGTTTTGCCAAGAAGACACCAGTTCTTTTTCGGTAAGAGTGCTGTATACCATTCGCCTTGATTTTGTTAATGCCTTATCCCCGATACCATGCTTGATAATATTAAACGCGATAAGACTACCCTCTTGATCATAGTCACAGGCACTGACATAGACATCCACTTGTTTACCCAAGCCTTTGATGGCGTCAAGATATTGTTTGGTATAGGAAGCACGCTTGTTCTGTCTATAGCTTGGCGTCCATTTGATATCAAAAACAGGATACATCCATCCTTTACCAACCTGATCAATAGAATACAGGTGACCCACAGCGCTAACAACCACCAGCTCATCCTTACCCCGATTAGCCACATAGAAAGTAACCTTACCATACTTGGCGTTCCTAGGCGAGCCATCATCATCAAGCGCATACGCTATTTTACGCGCCGAGCTTGGTTTCTCCGTGATAACAAGGACTCTAGGACACAAACTAGTACTGAGATGCCAAATAGGGCAATAATAGTTATGGTCACCACAAAACAAGGATTTTATCGCAGGTTTTCATCGATAATACCCCTAGGATAAACCACGTGAAAATATGCCTTGATCGATAAGATTATCCCCCATCAAACCACATGACAGAGTGATGGAAGCCTTCACAGCCGTCTACACCAACCGAGAGATAATCGTACCCACACAAGCAGAAGCAGACAGCCTACTACAAGACGGATATGGGTACAGGAAAAACAAGATGCATCGCCTCAGAGGCGTAGAGACCCTCTACAACGTCGAAAGAAGAAAAATACATGTCATCGATGAAGAGACAAACAAAACACTGAGCTTCCAAGAACTACTACACCTGTTATCACATGACGACCCCGAGCTATGGATCAAGTTCATAGTCTACAAGGACCTACGCCAAAGAGGCTTCATAATAGAGATAAAAAACCAGTTTAAGGTCTACGAACGAGGAGACTACGGCAAGAACCCCCCATCATATCAACTCAAGATAATCTCAGAAGGCAAACCTGAACAACTAGACAAACTATTAACCGAAGTCGAAGAAACATCAAAACAGAATCTTGAAACGAAAATAGCGGTTGTTGATCGCCGCGGCGAGATAGTCTATTATGGTGTAGAGGAGAAAAACCTCTAACCAAGTTTCTCAGCGAGCTCAGAGATCAAGACTTTTTCCTGTTCACCTGTCTTCATATCCCTGATTGTAACTGATTCCTCGGCTAGCTCACGTGCACCCACAACAACCACCTTGGGTATGTTTTTCTTGTCAGCGTACTCAAACTGTTTTCCGAGTCTTCGACCCATCATATCAACCACCGTTGATATACCTGCATTTCTCAACATCTGGGTAACCTTCAAGGCCTCAACGAGTACCTTCTGGTTAACAGGAGCAACATAGACCTCTGCGCCTAGATGCATATCATCAAAGGCTCCTTTCTCCTCAAGAATAGGTACCAGTCTGTCTACGCCAAAACTTACACCAGTGGCGCAGGTTGATTCACCGCCGAATAGCTCAACGATCTCATCATATCGTCCACCACCAGCAATGCTACCATATTTCTCGAAGCCTTTGGCAATTACCTCGTAAACTGGTCCGGTGTAGTAATCCAATCCACGTGCAAGACTCAGATCAACTGTAATGTACTCTGCGTAGCCAAATCCCTTGGCGTACTCGTATAGTTTTTCGAGTGCTTCACAGCCTTTTACTCCCTTGGGATAGTCTTGGAGCATTGTTTTTGCCATAGAGAGTACTTCATCTGGGTTTCCTTTGAGTCCAAGCATATCAAGAAGCTTTATGCTGGCTTCTTCATGGGGTGAGGTGCCTCTTAGCTCCTCGATGACGCCGTCACGTCCAATCTTGGCTAGTTTATCCACGGCTCTGAAAGCATCAAGGCTTTTTTCCTCAGGGATACCCGCGAGTTGTATAATGCTTGATAGGATTCTTCTGTCATTGATGTTTATAATGTAGCCTTCAAAGCCAATCTTTGTCATGGCATCTACTACAGCACTCAATACCTCGGCGTCAGCAATGCTATCTTCGACACCAAAGATGTCAACGTCAGCTTGCCAGAACTCTCTGAACCGTAACTCGCTGGGGCGTTCGTATCTCCAAACTGGGCCAATTGCGTATCGTCTGAAGGGTAGCACTAGGTCACGATGTGAGGCCACCACACGCACGGTACTCGCTGTCAGCTCAAAGCGTAGTGCGAGCTCCCGGTCTGATTTATCTTTAAAGTTGTATATCTGGTCAATAATATCATCCCCGCTTTTTATCTGAAGCATATCTAGGTTCTCGAAAGCAGGGGTACCGAGTGGTTCGAAGCCGTAGGCCTCGTATACTTCTCGTACCTGGTCGATTACCCAGTTTTTCTTCATCTGGTCTTCGGGGAGATAGTCCCTTGTACCTCGTGGTGGCTGGAACATAGGCACGTAAGAGTATGTTCAGCCAATAAAGTCTTACTCTCTAAGACTGGTTTCTACTCGTTCTTCTCCGCGTCCAGGGTTCTTACGCTTGAGTTTTATCTCTCCAATCTCGCTTGTGTTCTTTACATGGGTTCCTGCACAGTGCATCTCAACTGGGCCGCATCTCCATGTACGTATTCCCTTATCATCGACGGTAATGGCTACAGGATGGCCTTCGGTTAGGAAATTGTTTGTTTCTTGCTCGGTTTTCTTTAACAACTCTGGGTCTAGACGTCCATCATGTTTGTAGTCGGCTCGGTCTTTTCGGTCATCAACATTGCTTCCAGTGCGTTTCATATAACCAAAGTTTTCCCATAGGAAATACTCCATCATGTGACTAGCACTATGAAGCTTCATTATTCTATATCTTCTATCCCAGTCAAGTACGCCGTGAACGGTGTCACCGACATTGAAGCTTGGAGGGTTCTCCATGATGTGGACATGTTTCTCATTTTCATCATATTTGGTATAGACTACTGGTTCACCGTTCAATGTTCCTGTGTCACCGTGTTGTCCACCTGACTCAGCGTAGAAGGCGGTTTGATCTAATTCAACTAAATTATCATTTATACTAACTACGGTTGCATCAAATTCTCGTAGATAATGATCTTCATCGTATAGTCTAATGGTCATAGATACTGAAAATGGGTTTATTAGATAAAATGGTTGGGGGTTAGCCGAAGGCTCCCCTTAGGAAGGGGTACAAGTCCTCTACTTGCTCCTGTACCATCGTCTGATAGTACTGGTACAGTATACTTACAGCCAATAAGGCACCCATGCCTGATCCGAATACACCGAAGAACTCACTAAGCGCAGCAAGTAATCCGATGATCATACCACCTATTACCGTGATGGTTGGAATATACCTGTTTAGTAGCTTCTCTAGTGGTTTCCTGCTTCTTCTAAAGCCAGCCACCTGCATCCCTGACTGTAGTAGTTGGTCTGCCATCTGGTCTGCTCCTAAGCCTCCAATCTCTAGCCATGTTATGCTGAAGAGCACACAAAAGCCTACTACGATCAAAAGGTACAATATTGCTCTTATTGGATCAGCCATGACGCCTGATAGGCTTCCCGGGCTTGTAGTATAGTAGCTTAGTCCACCAATTGCAACTGTTCCTTGTGTGGTTTGATTGTACATTCCAAACATGTTCAGGAAGAAGTTGCTATTGTCTGTGTTCCAACGCGTCCAGACGAATTGTCCTACTAATTGGAAGTTTGCGAACATTGCGTATGCTAGTATTACGGGGATGTTGCTGACGTATAGTAGTTTGATTGGCATCCTGCTTCTATAGCCTCTGTAACTGCTGTGGCTGATAGGTATCTCTACTCTCATGCCTTCAACATAGACTACGAATGCGAATACAGCTAGTGTCATTAGGAATCCTATCATGTCTGGATATGTTCCTCTGAACACCCAGTCGAGTGGGGGTAGTCCACTAAATATTCCTTGGAAGAAGGCGATCAGTGCTCCATATGCTCTTCCGTCAGGAGAGTATGCAAATGGACTTAGGCTCATCCACCAGATATTCTGTGTGATTCCAGCTACGATGAATAAGCTGATTCCGCTTCCTATTCCCCAGCCTTTCTGAACTAGCTCGTCAAGCATCATTAGTATGAAGCCTGCTGCTAATAGCTGGACGAATATCAGTATTGACTGTGTTGTAGTTACTGACCCATAGACTCCGCTGATAATGTATAGTCCTGCTTGTACTATGATCATTACGAAGCTGAAGACCTTGCTCGCTGTTGTGAACAAACCTCTGTCCTCTGGGTTTGATCTATCAAATGAAATTATATCTGAGCCAGCGAGAAGCTGTATAATCAGTCCCGCGGTTACAATTGGACCTATACCAAGTTCCATTAGAGAACCTCTGCTTGATGCGAAGATGATTCTCATCGTAGCAAAGGGGTCACCGGTCTCCGTTTGAGGAATACCGTATAATGGTATTTGGTTCATTATCAAGTAGATAATGAGTGCCGCAGCGGTCCAAAGCAGTCGTGTATTAAATGGTACTTTTCTTTGAGGTGGTTTAACCTCTGGTATGAAAGGGGATATGGGTTTGAATATATCAAGGAAGCGCAATCATTGTCCCTCGGTTATGACTCTATGATTGTGCCGCCTGCTTCTTCAATCTTTTCACGTGCAGAGCTAGTTATTTCAGCTACTTTGATGTTAAGAGGCACATTGATCTTACCCCTGCCAAGTACCTTATCGATACCTAGTGCGGTTAGGTCAAGCTCGTTACCACCCTTAACACCATAGTCTGTTAGAACCTTCATTGCTAGATCGTTAAGCTCTCCAACGTTTATTGTCTCAGCGTCAGGCTTTTTCGCGGATGGAGGAAGGAATCCTTTGTTTCTGTATCTATTAGGAGTATACTTTACAGTCCTGATCCAGAAGTGTTTTCTTCCACCTGCTTTTCCCTTGCCACCGCGTCCACCAGATTTACGGTGTTGACCTACTTGTCCCCAACCCATGTATCTGCTTCCACGTTGTTTACGTACTTTCCGTTCTTTATGTGGCATATTTAGCACATCCTCACTGCGAGTTCGTTTATCTTCTCGCCTCTATAGCCGAGTTCACCCTTGTTCCTGTATGGGCGTTTCACTGATTTCTTGAAGCCTTTCTTTGGTGGGTGAAGCCTGAAGAAGGGTTTGAGTCCTTCTATCTGGTTAATGCTTACCTCACACTTGACTAGTTTCTCAGCCAAATCATCAAAGCCCTCGAAACCAAGCTCTTTGACATATTCTTCTGTGAGTTTAACATCTCCAGGAGCTTTTCCACGCTTCTCAAGCATAGTCTTTACGGTCTCCACGCTGGGCTCTCCCCATGTGATCCAGTCCTTTGCCTTCTGAAGCATTCCCTTGTAGTCAGGTCTGTCGTCGATTATTGTAGCGTAGTTGTTACGATCTACTCTTAGCATTTTGAGGGTGTCCTCTTCACGCTTTGAGACATTTATTGTTCCTCGTATACGTATTACGAGTAAGCTATTCTTCGACATTAATATCACACCCAATCCGACGGAGTCATTACCGCCATTGTCTCTTTTAGTGCTTCAAATGTAGCGAATGCAAAGCTGTTAGTTGTTGTCGTCTTACCCCTTGTATCGCTCCAACAGTCCTTGACGCCAGCTAGCCTCAACACTTGTTTAGCAGTGTCTCCGGCTACCAAGCCAAGTCCCTGTGGACCGGGTAGTAAGGTTACTATGACGCTTCCTGCTTTTCCTGTTACCTTGAATGGTAGTGTGTGTCCTTCGCCACAGTCGCATTCCCAGCTTCCACATCCTCTGCGGATGGGGTACAGGTTTAGCTTTGCGAGTCTGATGCCTTTCTCGATGGCGTTTCTTACTCGTTGTGCTTTACCGAGACCTACACCTATCAAGCCGTTCTCATTGCCTACTGCTACGAGTGCGGTGAATCGACTGGTCTCTCCTGCGTCTGTTTGTTTCTGGACTAGGTTGATGTTGATTACATCATCCTTTAGGTCTGGCACCAAAGCGTCAATTATCTCGACTTCTTTGATCTTGTAGCCCTCTTCGAATATTTCGTATATACTAGATACCTGACCATCTAGAACCAGTTTTCCTAGCTCAGTTTTGGGTACCCAGTTATCGAGAGGGTTTTCTCGTCTTCTACTCAACGCTATTCTCCTCTATGCGTGTTTTGACCTCATCGAAGTGGCTTGGAAGTGCCTCAGGTCTTAGTCCACGACGAAGATAGACTGAGAACCTTCTCTCGTACTCGATGGGGTCTTCTATGTTTTCAGCGTAATCTGCAATCACTTCGCCACGCATGGCTTCCTGTGATGGCACAAAATCGCTGTCAAATGGTATGTATAGTCCGGCATCGTTTGCGCCCTGAACAACCGCGAAGATCTTGTTTCCGTTTGTAATTCTTTTGAGTCCTAGGTCAAGGTTTGCTTCTTCAATGCCTTCCGCTTGGGCTTTCTTTCCAGCTAGATACCCGATTAGGTACGCGGCTGGGATGTTCTTAGCGCTTGCTTTCCATCCATGGCTCTTGAGCTCATGGCTTGAAGCATTAGCTAGAACATAGTCACCCTCTATTTCGGATTTTGTTACTTGGACAATTATTCCTTTATTGCTAATTCGTACCACGAAGCGCGGGTGCTCAGATGTAGCGAGAATTCTTCTCGCTGCGTAGTCCGTTTTTTTCTCCCTACGTCTGCGATAGGGTACTCGGTAGCTTGGTCCTTTAGCCAAAGGTACGCCTCCTTAGATTATTATCATTGATATAACGGTCCAGCTCAGCTACGCTCCTGAACTCTCCGCCTTTTGCTTTACGGTATAGGCTACGATATGTGCTTACATTGATTACACGTCGCTCTCTTAGACTTACGAGGTGTTTTCTCTGTGCCCTAATCCTGCTCATCCACCGCGTCTTTTTGCTAACAACAGCGTATTTCTTACCTTTCTTGCTTCCAGGTCCGACTCTTCTACCCTTCTTCTTTTTCTCAGCCAATACGCGTGCGCGTCCTCGGCTTTGACTGTTTTCGGGTAGTGCCTTGATGGCTTTATCCTTAATGAGACCACGTATCTCTTCTCGAGTAATAGCCATGCTTACCTCGTCTGCTCTTTCTGGGTCTATCCATACTCTGTTTACACCACAGTCGAGGACTGATGCTGCTAGTTTACGTTGACTTGTTAGATTCATTCTTCATCTTCCTCCATGTCTTCGTCCACTTCTTCATCCTCGTCCTCATCGTCTTCTAGATCTTCGAAGTCGCCTTCTTCTTCCTCGACACCTGGGTTAAGTATACGTATTTCCAGTTCTTCGGCTTTCGCCAGTATGGCTTCTCGTTTTCTACCGCCCACAGTTCCACCTATTCTGGCTACCTGTGTCTCAGGGTCTACGTTAGCTAAGTCTGCTGTATTCCAGATCATCACTTCTTCGTATCCTGATGCGTGTAGTCCACGAACCGCTGCTGGTCCTCTGTATCCGACTTTTACGGATTTAGGCCATCCTTGTTCTTCGGTTCGCATCTTATTGTCGATGCCTCTTGGTTTTCGCCACTGGTCTTTGATTCTTACAAATCGCCATGACTCAAATCGTTTGAAGTGGGGACGTTTTTTGCTGATGTTTTTCCTAACTTTTAGTAGTCTTTTCTTCTCTATTTTGTTCATTTGCCTCACTCCTTCTTGTACACATAGATACCGTCCAAGAACTTACGTAGGTCCTTGTTCCGTATATGTGTCGATTGTTGAATATTGGCTGCAGTTTGTGCGACAGCTTCGATATCGTTTCCTGTTACGATGATATCGTCTCCGTCTACTTTGACTTGCACGTTTCCAAATATCTTGGCGATTCTTGGGCTTCGTTCACCAACAAAGTTGTTGATGACGATCCTATTTCCTTGAACATTGATTGTCATTGGGAAGTGGATGAATACTATCTTGAGTCTGTACGTGAATCCATCAGTAACACCCTTGATCATGTTCTTAACATGACTTGCGAGGGTGTTGACTAGGGATGCCTGTTTCTTTCTGGGGTTTTCGACCCAGATCCTCAAGGTATTATCCTCGTAATCAAGATTGAGCTTTGCGTGTGCAAAGTCCCTTATTACGGTCCCATTGGTTCCTGTGACTGCAACCTTATGCCCATCTAGGGTCAGGTTTACTTCTTCAGGTACCTCAACAGTGTTCTCTACTATCTGAACAGTCACTTTTTTTCACCTAATATATGTAAGCCAGCACTACGCCGCCTACGTTCTCTTCCTTTGCTTGGACATGGTCCATTACGCCCTTTGGGGTTGAAAGAATAACCATTCCTAGGTTTCTGCTTGGTAGGAATCTCTTCTCCCATTTCTCCATCTCGGAGACTCGGGTCTTGAACCTTGGCTTTACGGCTTCGGTTTCGTTGATTCTTCCGAATAGCTGAACCCTGAACTTGCCTTGCCTACCGTCATCGATGTACTCGATCTCTCCAATGTATCCTTTAGATTGGATGAGACGAAGTACACGACCTACTAGGCCTGACGCGGGTGTAATTATACACTCGGTTTTTCTTCTTCCTTCATGGGACATAATTGTGTTTAATGCGTTTACGAGTGGATCCATTCATATCACCTGTATTTTTTGAACCCCATCTCTTCCGCTACCTCTCGGAAACACTGACGACATAGGTTGATTCCGTAGCGTCTGATTAGGCCGTCTCGTGTGCCGCATCGTACGCATCCTCGGCTTCCTTTGCCGTAGTCTCTTTCCTTTGGTTTTAGTTGGTTGCTCATTTACTCAAGCCCCATTTTTACATCATAAGTCTCTGAGATAAACTCCCGCGCCTCCTCTGGGGTGATGCGGTGGCTTGTCCCGACTTTTGAACGTGCTCTTTTTCTTCGGCTAACTCTGTAGCCTGCTCTTTCAAGTGCTACTGCGACATCCATACCGATGATTCCCATCTGTGGGTCGTATCGTGTACCGGGGATGTCAATGTGCTCCTTGATACCGAACGCAAAGTTTCCATCTTTGTCAAAGCTCCTTGGGTTCAATTCATGCCTAATAGCTGTGAACGCCTTATGCAGGAACTCGTCAGCTTTCTCTCCTCTGAGAGTTACTGCACAAGCCATGGGTTCTCCTTTCCTGATACCCCAAGGCCTGATTGAGTTTTTTGCTGCTCTTTGGTTTGGTGTTTGTCCTGTTACAGATTCTAGAATCTGCATTGCGTTGCTGAGTGGCTGTCCGCTCTGCCCAACACTTATGTTGACCACGACTTTACCGATCTTGATCTTTTTCATTGGGTTTTCAGACATTATGCTTCCTCCGCTTCTTCTTCAAGTTTGATTACTGGAGAGTTGGCGCCTACTACGAATAGATAGTTTGCTAATGTTCTGATGTCGTCTCCTTCAGGTGTTCTGATAGTGGCTGTCTTCTTCCAACCGGGTTCAGGTCCTAGGCCTATGAGTGTTCCTCTCGCGCCTTGGCTTCTTCCACCTGTGATGATTACTTGCTGCATCTCCTTGAACTCGATGCTATCCTGTATCTCCTTCTCCGGTATCTTGATCTTTAGTACGTCGTTTACTTTGTAGTTGTCTTGTTCTGTTTTTACCACGATGTTCGATCCATCGTGTAGGTTTAGCTGGGTTTTTCCGCCTCTCTGGCTTGTCTTGTCTGTGATTCTATATAGTTTGAACTGTGCTTCATCAGCTGCTATTGATACTAGTTTTAGTTTTCCACCGTGGTCTGGTAACACTCTGAAATATTCCTGTGTGTCTGGAATGTGGATTACGTCCATCAGTCCGACGGGGAATGCTTTCTTTATACGTGGTTTACCATCCACAAGCATCTTTCTGTTTGTTAGTATTGTTTTTGCTTCGCTTGCTGATTTTGCGTATTTGAGTTCGTCTCTTAGTAGTATTGAGGTTGGGATACTGTGTTCCATGTTATGTGGTCCCGGGATAGTCCTTATTGTCCAGACTCCGCCCTTCCTGTGAATTGGCCAGTGGGGTGGACTTTGATGGCGTTTAAGGTGTCTTGTTGGTCCTTTCTTTCCCATGTTTATTCCTCCGCGCTGAAGCTTTTACGCTCCAGTATTCTTCTTCTCCATTGATCGTTTAGGTTAAGTCGAGTTATCATGACGTTCTCAGGTTTGATGGGTATCTGTACTGTTGAGCCGTCCATTCTTGTCCTTGTGATGCCTTCAACATATACTCTACAATCTTTGACATCTACTCTGAGTACTCGTCCTTCTGATAGCTTTCTGTCGCCTTTTGTGATTGAAACTGTATCATCTTGCACTACTGGCATACTTCGTGTTCCGTGCTCTGCTCGTAGGCTTGGTGATAGTGGCGCTGAGAGATATTTTCTTTTCAAGTGATTTGGTGCAGTGTATCTTCGTTTTCTCGCCGTTGATGGCTTTGTTACGCTTTGCTTCATTTAGACTACCATCCTCGCTAAGTTTCCTATTCTAGCCCAACGCTCAACTGCTTCCTTAGCAACCGGACCCTTTATGTCAGAGCCTCGTAGTGTGCCTTCTGGGGTTAGTATTACTGCTGCGTTGTCCTCAAACTGTATTCTTGAGCCATCCTGTCTCTGGTAGGCTCTTCTCTGGCGTACAATAACTGCGTTGAAAAGCTGCCTCCTCATCTCGGGTGTACCTTCACGGCATGATACCATGACAAGGTCTCCTATTCCCACGCTGGGGAGTCTGCGCCTTCTGCCTTTGTATCCTATCATTTGGATGATCTTGAGGCGTCTTGCTCCGGTATTATCCGCGCAGTTTATCACGCTACCGATAGTAAGACCACCGCTGATCTTACGCCTCGGTAGAATTCTACGCTTAATCCTCTTCGACAAGTTTAAGCCTCCTTAATTATTTCCACTACAACGAAGGATTTTGTCTTACTGAGTGGTCTACACTCTGCGATCCTTACGATGTCGCCTACATTTATTGGTAAGCATGGTGTGCTGTGTGCTGTAATCCGGCTTCTCATGCGAGCATATCTCTCGTATTTTGGGTCATACCTTGTATAGCTAAGTTGTACGACGCAGGATTTCTGCATACGAGTGCTAACGACAGTACCCTCTAGGGTCCTTCCCCTTACGGCTAATGAGCCGTGGAAAGGACAGTCTTCCTCGCTGCATTCGAGCTCGGGTTCTTTAAGAGTCATCAATTTTGTTGTCCCTTTACCATTTCTTTTTGGACTGTTTTTTAACCCGGTCCTCGGGTCTTCCTATGAGGTGTTTACCCTCTACTTTGACGGCTACACCGTCGAGGAGGAACTTGAAGACTGCGTCTTTTTTCGCTATCCTTTGGGTTCCTTTGCCTCTGATGACGAGTGTTTTCATAGTCTCGTCGATCACTTTTCCCCTGATGTGAACGTTTTGGGGATTGCTATCTTGTAGCACCTCTACGTCCAGCCCTATGATTTCGTGTCGGAGTATGTTTTCTGGTTCAGGGGGAACCAGTTCGTTTACTCCTCCTCGTTGATTACGGTCAAGATTCTGGAGATGGTTTTTTTGAGGACGTGTGTTCGTCCTGGGTTTTCAATGGCACCGCCTGCCTTGATCATTGTTTGTAGTTTTGTTAGTTCTGTTCTGAGTTCTTGGAGTTTCTCCTCTCTGTCCTCGTTGGGCATTTCACGGATTTCTTCCATTCTTAGGATAGGCATTACTGCTTTTCCTCCTCAGTTTCTTCTGTCTTTTTCTCGGCTTCTTCCGGCTCCTTTGCCTTGGGCTCAGGCTCGGGTGCTGGTTCTGCTTTAGCTTCCTGTGGCTCAGCTTCTACCTCTGGTTCAGGTGGGACTTGTTCTGGTTCAGGGGTTTCTTCAGCTGGTTCTGCCTCCGGTTCCTCCACTGATTTCTCCTCCACAGTTTCTGGTGTCTCAAGCACCTCTTCTGCTTCAGCTTCGACCACTGGCTCGGGTTCTGGTTTCGCCTCTTCTTCGGGTACAGCTTCTACGGGTTCCTCTGGTTTAGCTTCCTCTTCAGGAGCAGCTTCTTCTATGGTTTCCTCTGTAGTTTCTTCTGTCGTTTCACCTGTTTCCAGTACTTGTTCTTCAACAGCAGCCTCCTCAGTTGGTACCTCTGGCTCTGGAGCTTCGGGTTCAATTGGTAGCTGGTACTCGATCTCTGGTAGATTGGATAAGTCTACTTTGTCTGGGAACTTTGCGTCTGGTGAAACGATGTTTACCGTTACACCGAGAACGCCTCGCTTCATCTTTACGTGCATCGTTGCCGTCTTCACGTATCTGAGAGCAGGGTCTCCTGACTTGGGAACGTATCCTTCAACGACTTTCTCGAATCTTGACCTAGCACTTCTTAGCGGTCCTTTGAGGATGATCTCACATCCAAGTGCACCGCTTTCCATGATTCGGTTGAGGCTCCAGAAGACTGCTCTCCTGAAGTGGACTCCTCTTTCGAGTGCGTTTGCTACTCTTGAGGCCATGATCCTTGGGTTAAGCTCAGGTACCTCGACCTCGATTACTGTGATCTGCGGGTTAGGCAGTCCTAGTTCTTCTTCGAGTTTTGCGGAGGCAGCCTTGATTGCTCTTCCTCTTTTACCGATTACTCGGCCTGGCCTCATTGCGAATAGGTTTATCTGGGCGCCTAGTGGTGTCTTTGTTAGTTGAATTCCACCGTATCCGGCTTGTTCGTATTCTTCTGCAAGAAGCTCGTCTACTTTGACGCGCTCGATGCTGTCTTTAATGATTCGCCTGACTACTGACATTAGAATTCCTCAACTGCGACCTCAATATGGGTCAAGTGTTTGTAGTATGGTGACGCCCTTCCAAAAGCCCTAGGGATAAATTTCCGTATGACTCTGCCACGGTGTGCAGCCATGTGAACTATTTTGAGTCTGTCTGCGTATAAGCCCTTAAACTCGGCGTTAGCCTCCACTGAGTCTAGGATTTTCAGTATCTCTCCGGCTGCCTTCTCAGGGAACCGACCTGCATCATGTCCACTTAGCTGTTTTCTGTGTGGAACTTTTCCGCGGTATCGGTAATATGGAACTGCTTGTTTTTTGTCGATTACGTCTACTAGGAATGTCTTTGCTTCTTCAAGCTTCATTCCTTTGATGTGATTACAGATTTCTCTAGCTGTTTTTGGCTTTATTCTGAGATCCCTACCGCTGGCTATAGCGGTCTTGTCTGGGTCTAGCCCTTGTACTGAATATTTCCAGGATGGCATATACGCACCGTTCGCCTACCTTGAATCGTGTCTTAATATAAAAACGTTATTCATGGTATGTATTCTAATGCTCTTCTAGTTACAGGGTTCTTACAATAATGATAAAATAATTCCACACAAAAAAAATAGCGTTTATTCTATGCAAAACAAAGTATGCTGTATAATGATTGTAGGTTATTATAGATAAAAAATGAAAAAATTGTTGTAGAGAAACTACTTGAGTGGGATATACATGCTGCTTCTTGAAGCACCGATACCTGGACGTCCGTGACGTACTGGTGTAATGCTTATTGCGTATTCACCGAGATAGTGGCCCATCATTTTTTCGTTGATGGTTATCTCTTTGAACTCCTTACCAGTGTAGCAGTGAATTGTCTTCCCAAGCATCTCAGGCATAATAACAAGGTCCCTTGCATGGGTCCTTACCGGTTTGCCGTCGTCCTTGCGGAGTTTCTCAAGCACTATACGTTGTTCCTGACTGAGTCCACGTTTCAGGCTTCTTCTCATTCTTGATGGAAGCATCCTGATGAACTCATCCATGGACATTGCTTGTAGTTCCTCGATGGTTTTTCCACGATAGTTAAAGTCCTTGGGCATATTGTTTCACCTATTAAGAAAAGGGTTTTTAAACCCTTAGTTTCTCCTCCTCTGTCGTTTACCGCTGTTGCGGGCTGCGATTAAGCCTACTTTTGCGCCAGGAGGTGCGTGTCTGCTGACAGTCGTTGATTTACCGGGTCTTCTGTGGCGACCTCCACCGTGTGGGTGCATGGCCGCAGGCATCTTTACGCCGTGTGCTGTAGGGTACTTGTGTCCCTTTGCGCGTTTCTTGTGATGTTTCTGACCGGCTGTCATGAAGGGTTTTTCTCTTCTTCCGCCGCCGCTGATGATTCCTAGTGTGGCGCGTGAGTTGCTGTTTATGCGTACTGTTCGTTTGCTTGGTAGTCTGACAGTGGTTTTTCCTGCTGCATGTGCGATTACTGTGGCGAATGCTCCGCTTGATCTAGCCATCTTGCCGCCGTCTCCTGGACGTAGCTCGATGTTACATACCATGGTTCCCTCTGGGATGCTTCCTAGGGGTAGTACGTTTCCGATTTTTAGTGGTGCTTCTGCGCCAACGTGTATCTCTTGGTTTAACGCTGTTCCTTCTATGGCTGTAGTGTAGAAGCCTTGGCCCTGTCCGAATTCTATGTATGCGAGTGGGGCCCCTCTCCCTGGTTCATGTGTAAGGTCCTTGATGTAGCCCTGCTGGACTTCATCGGTTTTCTTTGGGTACTTTGCTGGGGCGATCTTGTTCATTTTTGCGGCTTTGAACTGGTGTCCGCCGCGTCCTCTTCGCTGTACTCTTATTTTCTTACCCATCTCATCTCACCTATAGTATTCCTAGACGGATAGCGACGTCTGATGCATCGTATTCGTCTGATAGTTTGACGAAGGCTTTCTTCTCGCCTTTGGTTGTGATTAGTGTGTTTACCTTTGTGGCGTCTACTTCGTAGAGTTCCTTTACCGCTGCTTTGATATCGTCTTTGGTTGCCCGTCGGTCAACTATGAATACGAGTTTGTTCTCGTTTTCGATCATATTGACGCTGCGCTCTGTCATCATCGGGTACTTGATTACTTTATGTGACTCCATGATTACTCCATCCATACCTCATCTAATTGCTCAAAGGCTGACTGAGTCCATATTACCAGTCTTCCTGGATGTGCGCCTGGTGCGAGAAGCTCTGCGTTTAATCCGTAGATGTCCGTGACTTCTACGCCCGCTAGATTTCTCGCTGCGTATCCTATTCCGTTATCTTCACCCACGACGATAAGTGGACCTTTTCCTTTCTTGTACTTGCGTCCTCTCATTTTTCCTCTTCCTGCCCTGATCTTGCCTCTGTCTGCGCGTTTTACGTCGCTCCAGATGTTCAAGGCTTGTAGGAATTCTTTTACGTCTCGGGTTTTCTCGAGGGTTTCTAGTTCATCGCTGACTACAATTGGCAGCTGTTCTACGTCATGGACTTGATGTCCACGTTTGACTACGAGTTCCTTTACAGCCGAAGCTGCTATTCCCGACCTAATAGCGTACCTTTTCTCTTTCTTATTGATACGCTTAACGATGACTTTTTCTGAGAGCGGAGGGAAGGCCGCGTGACCGCCAACTATGCTTACGCCGAAGGCGGCTCTGTTGCCTTGTTTGAGCCTGGGAACTCGGGCTATGCCGTGGCCTGTTCCGCGGGACTCTGCTGTCGTCCTCTTTCCCGCCATTGGGTCCCTGCCTTGGGGCTGGAACTTTGTGCTTTGGAGGGCGATTACCGCTCGTTTGATTACATCGTACCTGACTGGGGTGCTGAATACTTTTGGTAGTTCAAGTTCTATTGTTTTCTCGTTCTGGAGGTTTACTACTTGTACTTTCATTGGTTAGCTCCTCCTTGTTTTTGCCACTCTGTGTGTAGGTATGTGATCTGTGGCGCTTCTTCGGGGTAGTCTTGGTCTCTTACGCTTCTGCGTAGTTTGATTAGACGTTTGGCTGGTCCGGCTACGCTTCCCTTTAGTAGGAGGTATTCTCCGTTAACAAAACCATAGTTCTTGAAACCTGCTTTGGGGTTTATGCGATCGTTGTCGCTGCCCATTAGCATGATTCGTTTATTGTACTCGGTTCTGTTGTGGAAGCCCATCTGACCTGCCCTTGGTACCTGTGGCATAACGCCTCTTGGTACCCATGGTCCGATTGAGGCTACAGCTCTTTTCTGTTTCCTTGACTTGTGGCTCAGTATTCTGATTCCCCATCGCTTGACTGGTCCTTGGAAACCTTTTCCTTTGGTAACCGCGATGATATCGATTCCTTTTCCGATCTTGAACACATCGTTGATGGTCACCTCTTTTCCCAGAAGTTCTTTCACATAAGCCATCTGGTCCTCGATGGAGCCGCCCATGATGGGTATCTCCATAAAGTCAGGTGTCTTCTGTGAGATGCTTGCCTTTCTAGGCTGCGTCGCTGCAATGATTCGTAGCTCGGCTATCTTGTCTAGGTTTGCATCCATCTCTGAGAATTTTTCGTCTGGTCTTGGATCAGTTGCGAAGGTGATTCTCCTGTGCAGGTCTCTTGGCTGGTTCTGCATCCATGCCTCAGTCATGGCTTGTAGGCCGTCCTGAGTTTTCTTGTATGCTCGGACTGCAGCAACCAACATAGGGGGAGTGTCGATTACGGTAGCGGCCGCTTTGACCTCTTGACCGTATTCAGGATCTCGTTGTCTATCTTCGATATAGAACAGGTGAGTCATGCCTGCTTTGTAACCAGCGAAGCCTGCTAGTCCGGGTTCTCCGTCTAGTTTTGGCCAATAGCTCACTCTGCCTTTTGGGTTCCGCGCTCTTTTGCGTGGACTGTAGCTTCGTGAGCCTCGCTTTGGTGATCTTACTCTTGGCATCTATTGACACTCCTTATTTAGAGCTACAAGGAATCAACATGGCTTCCTTTTAAAGGATTCTCTGATGAAGAGTGTTTATTTTATGTATTTTATTCAGAGTATGTTTAGAATTTCATCGGTGTAATTGCGTTATTATTCGGTTAATGGATGCTTATTTCCCGGTTACTCATACACTTTTTTACACTTATTGAGACATGATCTGTGCTGTTCTGGTGCTTCTTTTAGTAAAATCAGCCGCTTCCGGGTTTTTTCGGAGTACCCCCCCCTCCCTGTTAGCGGCTATTCTTTTGGCTGCTCGTAGACGGTGTCTCGAAGGAAGAATGCGAAGAGTACGCCGGCTAAGCCTATGACTGCTGCTGCGAGGAATGGTGAGGTTGGTGCATAGTTGGTGTAGAAGTAGCTGCCTATGATGGGCCCTAGTGTGAAGCCTAGTCTTACGCCTGTCATTCTTACTCCGAACGCTGCTCCTATCATGTCCTGTGGAACTGAGTCTGAGAGTAATGCTAGGGTTCCAGGCCATGTCATGCTCCAGAGTCCGAAGAGTATTGAGTTCAGTACAAGTAGGATAACCCAATTGTCGATGAAGTGCCATGCTGCGTAGAGTACTGGGATGAACATGATGCAGGTGAGTACGAATCGTTTGCGTCCGTATTTGTCTGCTAGTCTGCCGCTTGGTATCTGGGTTAGTAGGTTTAGTATGCTTTGTGCTGTGAAGACCAGCTTATCTGGGATGGTGACAAGCCATAGTGGTCTCCCAAGTATAGTGGTATAATGAGGTTGACACCTCCGAGGGCTGTTGTCATTAGTAAGTGGAATCCGAAGAAGCTGAAGAGTGTGGGGAATATATCTGGTTTGAATATATCCTTGATGCTGCTCTTGTTTTCTCTTTCTTTGTAAGCGAATTTTCGTTCAAGCCTGAGCCCAGGTAGGATACTCAGTGTGTTTACCACAGCTCCGAATATGAATACCCAGTACCATCCAGTTGTCTCAATCAAGTAACCACTGATCAAAGGACTAACTATGCCTGCGATTGGCCAAGCCATGTTCATCAATCCAAATATCAAGCCCCGGTTCTCGGATTGACTGTACTCTGTGATCATCGCCATTCTAGCGGGTACGAATAGGGCTCCAGCTGCGCTGAATAGGATGTAGACTGGTGTGACTTGTTGCCATGTTCTGGTTAGTGTTAATAGAAATATTGCGACTGAATTGACTATTGCGCTTGACAATAGCATGGTTTTCTTTCCGATACGGTCAATCAGTAAGCCACTAGGTAACATCAATGAAGTAGCAACAAGGCTACCTAGACTGATTACGGTGGCGTTCTGTACGCTGTTTGCTCCAATTCCCTCAAGAAATAATGGGAACAATGGGTTGATGAGTTGCATTGATACGCCGAAGGCTATGTTTAGCATGAAAAGATATGTTAGGTTCTTATTGAGACTCCGCATCATTTTGGTTAGTTTCCATTACTTTCTCTGGATACGGACAGATATTTCGAAGAACACAACCCTCATGATCAGGGTTACGAGCCGTACACCTCTCCCTTCCAAACCGTATCAAGGCAAGATGAAGCTCCCTAAATCGATCCGGCGTCGCCGCGTCCTGCCAAGCAGATCTGATCGCCTCATAACTGGCTTTTGGCTCGACTATCTCAAGCCGTTTAGCTATACGGGCTATGTGTCTGTCAACGGGCACTACCTTGCTGTTGTTTGAGAACATCAAGGTAACGTCAGCGGTTTTTGGACCAATACCGGGTATCTCCATCAACCTATCTCTAGCCTCATTAAATGGTAGTTTAAATACCTGACCAAGATCACCATGATATTTCTCAATGATAAGCTTGGATGCAGCTTTGATCGTCTTTGATTTCTTGTTATACATGCCTGATGGTTTGATTGCTTCCTTGATGGCTTCATCAGCTGCCTCTAGGAGCTTGATTGGTGTTACTCCAACTTGATCTTGCAGCCTGTTATAGGCTGTTGTAGTATTCTTGCTTGCAGTATTCTGGCTCAATATGGTTCGAATAAGACTGCCGAAAGGCATCATCTGAGAAGGTACCTCAATATCAGGGTACTCTGCGAGCACACGGTTAACTGCGGTTTCAGCTCGTCTGAAAGGAGATAACTCCACAGCTTCAGGCGCATTCTCTTTTAGATACCTTATACGGTCAGATATCAGGTTAAGGAACTCGGGTATGTGTATTTTTTCGGCGGCCGAGATACACATGTATGGGATACTATAAACATCTAGACTTAGCTCTTTGGCTATGATCTCTTCTCGTTCAGGTGCTTGATCCAGTTTATTGAATATTATGAGCATTCTGCTCCTGTTGACGCCTATCTCGCGTAGGAGTCTGATGCCTTCATTGATCTTGAGTTGAAGAGTCAACAATGGGTCTGTGATGTCTAGAAGCAGTACTACGACGTCACTGCTTCTGATATCTAATAAGTTGAGTTTAAAGCTCTGGATGAGCCGTGGATCAAGGTCCAGCATAAAACCAATGGTATCAATGAAGATTACAGTGGTCTCATAGTCGATGAAACGCTTCTGATACTTACTGCTCAGAGTCGTGAATGGACGGTCACTAACCGGTTTATTGTCGCCTGTAACTACGTTAAACAAACTGGTCTTACCCGCGTTATAGAAACCAGCTATACACACAACTGGATACCCAAGCTCATTCTTACGCTTCCATATACGCTGACTCTTCTCCTCCATCAACTTATCTATCTCTTCATTAATACGAGCCTGACTACGGGTAAGCTCCCTTAGTTGCCCATGGAACGCGTACTCTCCGCCTGCTCGGAAGAAGGGACGGTCATTTGTGTAGTTGACTGATGCTTGGAGTTTGTAGAAGGGTGTCTGTTTCTCTAGTCTTGCTGCTGCTATCTGTAGTTTGCTAAGGGTGTCTGATGCCATCTGATCGAATATCTCTAGGGTCAACTCGTATCGGTCTATTACCTCGATGTCCAACGCCATCATGAGATTTAGTTTCTGACTGCTACGGAGAATATTGTAGAATATGACAAGGTTTGCATCCAGCCTATTCTTCTTTTTCCGTATCTCCTTAACCTTTCCACTGCCTACATGGTATTTGGCAAAGGATCTGTAGCGTGTTTGGATAACCTCACCCACTACCTCGATACCGAGACTTTCTACTAGTCCCTTGAGTTCGTCCATTTTTACCCTGTATACGCTGTGGTCGTGCACGTTGGTCTTGAGCATACACAGTATCGCGCGGGCTTCTTGGTTGTCAATTAATAGTGGTTGGCGCTGCATAAGTAGGAGACAAGGCGCATTGAGTGTTAAAAAGGGATTGATGGTTAATGGGTTAAGTTTTGTAATATTGCATGATGGTTCTAGTCATGTGGTAGAAAAGTTCAGAAACAGCATATAGATAGATTAAAACTATATATAGAACAAATTTAGGATGGACTAATTTTATATTTAAGATGTGTAATGATTATTTCATCTGTAGGGTGGGTTCATTAATCATGGTACATTAACCACTCCTACAGATATTATCAACTCAGAAACCATCACTAATAAACCAACACATAGACTAACTCAGGTTCTCTAAACGTATCTGTTCCAAGTCCTTCTCAGATAACCCTTCCTTGGCAAGTATCTCCAGTATTAGATCAGTTTTAGCTCTACAGTACTCATCAACATCTTCGGCGGATTCAGCCAGACTGAGCTTCAACTCCTTGTACCTATTAAAATCTCTTGGATTTTTGCTTAGATGTTTTTTCAGTAATACATGGTTTCTATAGGCGATAGAGTCTTTGTGACAAACGTATAGATTGTGGAGGTGTTTAGAACTTGTATCTAGTTTGAATGCTTCTCGTTCTTTTATTCCTAGATCACCAATGTGTCTATAGCCAAAAACCGCCAGTTGTTTTATAATCTTAGGGAAAACCCTCCAGTTATCCAACACAATATCTATATCGATTATTGGCTTGGCGCTCATACCCGGGATTGATGTGCTACCAACGTGAACCACATCAACAGCGTATTTACTGATCGT
>Ga0190359_1000745_pt1 | contig 21658 bp, 29 predicted proteins | sample 48721823_MG_FD_161269 | JGI IMG/M metagenome (GOLD analysis project Ga0190359, IMG submission 161269) | Hydrothermal vent microbial mat bacterial communities from Southern Trench, Guaymas Basin, Mexico - 4872-18-2-3_MG | ecosystem: Environmental > Aquatic > Marine > Hydrothermal vents >... | reverse complement strand
ATGGTATGACTTTGAGGGAGTTTGCGTCTGTTGAGTTGGCTTATTGTCCTCCGGTTAGTGAGTTGTATGATCCGTTGTTGATGGCTACTGATGTGGCTCTTAGGAAGCTGGACGCCAAGCGTAGAAGGCGTTAATTTCTCTTCTTTTTTGTTGTTTTTGGGTTGGGTTTTTTGGTAGTTGGTTGTTGGGCTAGAAACCCTTTTAATTGATCACAGAATTGATTCTGGTTGCGTGGCTGCTGTGGTGTAATGGTAGCATACGGGTCTGTGGAGCCCTTGGACGGGGTTCGATTCCCCGCTGCAGCCCCATCCCCAAAAGGCATAAATCGGTAGTGATGGTTTATGCTGTGTACTGTGCGGAGGTCGCCCAGCATGGTCAAAGGCGCAAGGTTGAGGTCCTTGTCACTTAGGTGTTCGTGGGTTCAAATCCCACCCTCCGCACCATGCTATTTTTCTGGTGTCTACTGGTGGGTATTTTTGGAAAAAAATTTTCTCGTATGAGGTTTTCTTATCCTGTGGGAAGGGTTATGATGTGATGATAAAATCATTGATTATTTTGTTAAGATCGCTATGTACATTCCTGCATCTGAACGATACACCTTCCCAATACTCCACCCAGTTGGTTTGATCACATCTTCTAAGGTTTCTGGATCCAATAAGAAAAGATTGAACCATTCACCAACACCATCTCTGAATCCAATCCTTATCTTCACCAACCCAGCCTTGAAAGGAGCCTTCCAGTTTCGTTTCTGATACGCTATATGCTCAGGGCTATTGGTATTTGATGGATCACGAGCCTCACCGATAATGATTCCATCTAGTTATCTCATACAGTCTAGACAGATAACCTCTCATATCCTCAATATCACCAAGTGCAAGGTTCTGACCAAGCATCAATACCGTGTCAAACGAGTCATCAGGGAAATCCAAGTCAAATAGACGCATTACCCTAGCATCCTTGACGCCTCTACGCTGTGATACTTGGATTGCTAGAGGAGATGTGTCTATACCTACAACTTTTAGTCCTTTTTCTTGAATGTAGAGTGCGTGTCTTCCTGCTCCTAGTCCTATGTCAAGGACTCTGCCTTTTGCTTCCTGTATTGCCTGTTGTTCATATGGTTGCCATTCATCATATGTTCTAAAGTAGTAGTATGCGCTGTCTGATTCTCTTATGTTTCCATCGTCTCGTTCAACGTAGTGGTTTGAGGGCTCTCCTTTGAGGTAAGCCATATATGCTTCACCAAATGCATCGATGACCTTAGACATGAATACTGTTTGTGATATGTGATGATAAAACCATCGATTAGTTTACAGGATAAATGAAAATAGAGAGTAGATTTGGAGAATGTCTACCTTGTTTCTCCACCTGGGGTAGGGTGCGAACCCAACTCCTAGGATAAATCAATGGAGGGTTTGACCTAAACCCATCTAAATAAGGATAAAATCATCGATTAGAATTGTTCCTGTATTAGCTGTTGTTCTAGGAAGTTTTTTGTTTTCAGCGTGTCTGGTTTTTATTTGATGATTATAGTAGACTCCTATGGATAGCATTAACACCTTATTATCTAGAAGAAGCATACGAAAATACACCAAAGACCCAGTGCTAAAGGAAGTAAAACAAAACATCTTAGAAGCAAGGCGGCTAGCCCCATCAGCTACAAACGTCCAGCCATGGCACTTCATAGTAACAACAAGTCAGGAAGGTAAAGAAGCCTGTAGCTTCGGAAACTTCAACAGGTGGACAAGTGAAGCCGATTTCATAGTAGTAGGAGTATATCGGAAAAATAACCCAATGATGGATAATTATGCTAAGATGGATGTCACTATTGCTTTACAGAACATGGTTATTGCTGGTTGGCTTCAAGGTGTAGGTAGCTGCTGGATAGGTGCATGGAACGACGCAAATCTCAGACAGATTCTTGACATTCCGGATGATTGTGTGATAGTAGGGATAATACCCTTTGGTTACCCAGATGGAATACCCGTAACACCCTCAAAGAAACCACTCGACCAGATAATACACACAGAAAAATGGTAATTAATTGAAGAATGATAATAAATAACCGATTTCTTTAGGTATTTCGTCTATAGGTATTTGAGTCATAATTCATTGTTTCATTTGTGCCTATATACGATAAACATTACCAAGAATCAAACCATTTCGGCAATCCATACCCATCACTAGTCATGTTTTTTGAAAACTATGAACCAAAAGGAACTGTACTGGATCTTGGATGTGGACAAGGTAGAGACTCAATAGCATTAGCAAAGTTGGGGTATCAAGTCATAGGAGTTGATGTTTCAAAGGTCGGAGTCTCACAGATGCTAGCTATATCAGATCGTGAAGGATTAGAGATTCATGGAATTGTCGGTGATATGTATGAGTACTCGATAGGCGATGAAGTTGATATTGTTTTACTTGATTCTATGTTCCATTTCTACAAGAGAGACAAAGATAAGGAAACTACTTTCTTGTTTCGGGTAATGGATGAGCTTCGTTTTGGGGGCTTGTTGGGTATTGTGGTTTCAAAGTCTAAGCGGATAGATAAGATATTGTCAGGAGTTTTCAACAAGTCTGGGTTTAACTGGGTTTCTCTATTTGATGAATACATAGATTATCCAGATAAACTCATCAAAATGAGAATGATTGTATCAAGAAAAGCCATTGAGAGTACAAATTCAACCAATGAGTGATTTTTACTGAGGGTTCTTGATTAATACATTCAGCTAACCTCAAGAGTAGATGAAGTCATTGATTCTCAATACTGTTAAATCAACTTAAACCAATTATATATCACGAGTTCTGATAAGCCAAGTAGATATACTGAGAAGATGAACATATCTCGCTACGAGTACGTAAAAAAACTAGCAAAAGACCGAAACATCATATACAAACACCTAACAGAAACATTAGGACCAGAACAAGCACAACTAATCTTCAAAGAAGCATACACCAAAAAGAATGCAGAGCAAGCAAAACAGATCGCTGAGGAAACAAACATACAATCCTTTGAGGACTATAAACGATACATAAAAAGTAATCAAGATCGTTTGGGTGAGCGGTGGCTTCGACAAACAATAGTTGAAGACACAAAAGATAAGCTGGTGTATCGTGTTTATAGGTGTCTTATCGCTGATACGCATAGGGAGCTAGGTTTGACTGAGCAGGGATACGCTACTAGTTGTTTTGGCGATTATGCGTTTTTTGAAGCCCATCCCTGTGCTAGGTTCAAGAGAGGACGTTCTTTGATGCAAGGAGCAGAATACTGTGACATGATATTCACATGGGAAGAAGACAAGGATTAGTTATAGTAACAGATTTGGGGCTTCGTTTTCTTTATGTAGAAACGGTAAGTGACGTGAAACGCTGTATCTTATGAAACATACAAATGAGTATCGAGAAGGGAGATAAAATCATCAACCTGATTGAGGAACAATATTCAATCATATTATTATCTAGAAAGGATAATATCTTGTCGTATTCTATTCGAATTCATGAAAACCTCACTTGATCCAAACACATGGGCAGTTCCCTCACCTGTATGGGTAGTAGGAACTTATGATAAAGATAACAAACCAAACGTAATGACCGCAGCATGGGGAGGCATATGCAACTCCAGACCACCAAGCATCTACGTCAGCCACCGAGAAGCAACCTACAGTCACGGAAACATAATGGATAGAAAAGCATACACGGTTTCAATCCCCGGAGATGAGTACATCAAAGAAGCCGACTATATTGGAATAGCTTCAGGAAAAGACACAAACAAACTGGAGGATACGGGGCTGACGGCGGTAAAGAGTGATCTTGTCGATGCTCCTTATGTTGAGGAGTTTCCCTTGATACTTGAATGCCGTGTTGTTAAGGTTGATAAACTTGGGCTCCATACTATGTTCGTTGGAGAGATAGTTGGAATAAAGGCAGATTCCAAAGCCCTTACTGATGGAAGACCGGATTTACAGAAGATCAAACCAATACTTTTCAGCAGCGGGGATCGAGGGTATCATTCCGTGGGTTCAAGGCTTGCTGATGCGTTCACACAGAGAAACCCGCTAAAATGATTGGTTGAATACATAATTGAGGCCCGTATTCTTTATTTTATTTAAACCGTGATTGGTAGTTTATTCTTTATAGAGGCCCTTGCTGTTGATTACATGACCATACATATACGGCCAACAATAATTGAGAAGCATAGTTTTTTGATTCTGCTTCATACCTGAATCCATTGACTCAACAAGGTCCCCGAGAATATATGTGAAATATCCTTTGCTCCACCCTTCCACGATGGTGGCGTTTACGCATCCATCTGCATATACGCCTGCAATAAGGTAACCATCCTGTAGGTAACCAGATAACTTGGGATTCGTAAAAGCAGAGTAATTATTTTTCTCTAATACGATATCTCTTTCATCTACCTTAATGGTTTCAGGGAACTCACTGTACTTGTCAATATTGTCTTTGACGTAAAAAGTTGCATCAGGGTTCTCATCATACAGCTTATTGATATTATCTGGCAGGTTTTCCCGGGTCCATGGCGTGGGTTTTATCCATATTACTTGCCCACCATGGGCTCTATGCTTGTCTGCGAAGCTGTTGATATTTGGTAGTTTTTTTCTTGTTTTTTGGAAATGGATGTCCCATTCAGGTATCTCGTATTGCTTGTTACAGCATCCCTTGACGGTGTCAATGATTACTAGCGGATACCTGCTAATTGGCTTGGGTAGTGGGATAGATGTCATGTACTGAAAAACGTTGAAATGAGGATAAACCCATCGATTATTCAGCACCAATGGTGTTGTTGGGTCTATTTCCAGTAAAGCGTAGGGTTTGAGTTTTTATCAAAGTATATTCCGTCAGACTCGACGTCTATACCGTACTCGTATAAGCATCTCATGCACCGGTATATGACCCCAATCCCGTCTTTGTCATGGGTGTACTCAAGTTCACTGATTTTTTGACTGCCGCATCTGGGACAGGTAGTTCGATGGATCACGTTGCTGTACCAGTCGTAGAGGGATTCCTCTTCGTCGCTTCCGCTCATTATGCTTTCATATTGAAGAAAAGCGCGATAATAATCGTTCGGTAAACCGCTCGATGCTCAAAGTCTTGTTTATGGTTGTTCTTGGTTTTTTGTTATGATTCTTGTTTCACATGTTTTAGTAGGATATCTGTTACTCTCGATAACTCAGTGACTGGCTCAACATGATCATAAATATTCAAATCAAATACCACATCTGAACCCATAAAACCAGACCCAGGAGACGCCACCTTAACCGCTGCACACTGTTTGCCACGACTATCACCACCAGCTAACTCACCAGCCTTCAAAGCAGCCAAAAGACGTTCAACCATCATTGTTTTGGCTTGGATCAGATACCATAATCGAGAAAGTCATCCCAGTAACCAAATGAAAAACAAGAGAATAAAATCATCGATTAGAGTATGGTTCTAAGGGTAGAAGTGGACGATTTTTATGGGTTCAACTTTGAGTGTCTCAAAAAGATCATGATCAAACTTCTGATCAGTGTTTGAACCAGCAGATGAATACTTACCCCAAACCCATCTAAGAAACTCATCATACCCTATATCTGGCTCAAACCCAGTTTCCGCCAAACCATACACTAACGCACACTTAGACGGTATATCCCCATCAACTGCCTTTGTGCCCTGCATCAGAAAGCTGAGAGACACATTATTATTGCGTTTAACATTGTGCCCACGCTTGGATTTTTTTATGGATACAAAATAAAACACCCCATTCTTGTAGTTATACCAGATTGGAGCTGCGTGAATAGTTCCATCACTATTGTGACTGCAGAATATTGTTGTATATGAATCGGTGAATAAACTTTCCAAGTCCTCTGGGGTCATCTTGTTACTGCTCATCTTATGTTATTCGAGTAATGAAAGGGATTAAGCGTTTCCAATACCAAAAACTGTAACAAATGAGCTAGAACAAGAGATATCTCCAACCCATTAAGAGACCAAAGCCCATACTCACACCATCTATGCTTCTAAGAAATCAAGTCCTTCATCGGTTATGGCGATGGACACCCACTCTTTATGATAGACACTGGTAAAGAACTCAACAAATCCCTTTGATTCAAGTTCTTTACAGGCTTTTTCTATCTGCCTTGGCTTGTAGTTAATGGACTTGAATAATATTTTTCGTGAGACCTCACCTGAATCAGAGTAATCCTCTGGCAGGTTCTTGTATAGGAACCAGAGTATCTCCTCGTGGATGGCTTCAAGCGACATTCTCATAACAAAACAAGTAGCCCGTAATATTACTATCCAATTCTATTGGTAAGGTGATCAGTTTTACAGAGATAGACCACACCTCGGTTACCAAAATAATCATCCTCAACCAATTTAGTCACACAGCCGGGTTTAGACGCTAGATTAACATACCCAAGAAACTCAACCGGTATCATCATCCAAGCCATAACAAGAAACGTCGAGGCAAACCCATGAGTCACAATAACAATATTCTCCACAGTCTCAGTCAAAATATCAGATAAAGCAGCCTTCACCCTCTCAGCTAGCTCAAGCTTACTCTCAGCGCCATCAAAAACCCTATGATCCATCCTGTCACCATCAACTGGCTGAGGCATAATATGCTCATCACCCCAACTCCTTGGCTTACCCTCCGCCACGCCATAACTCATCTCCCTCAGCCTATCATCCAGCTGAACCCTTGTATTGAATTGATCAGCGATAATTTCCGCTGTCTCGGCAGCGCGTTTCAGGTCCGATGAGTAAACCACTACTTTACCATCTATCTCTGAAGCAAGAAAAGCTCCAGTCTTCGCGGCCTGTGATCGCCCAAGCTCGGTCAACCCTGTATCGTACCATCCACCTACACGTTTCTCTACGTGATGCACTGACTGGGCATGAGAGACGACATAGACACATTTCATGGACTCGTATCCGTTTAAAAACCAGATAAATCTATGCTGAAATAACAGTATCATCTAGCAAGTGAAATAAAACAAAATTGGGGTTGGAGGGTTTACTCCTTTACCTTTTCGAGGTCGTGGACCTCTACGGCTCCGAGGTACATCTCGTTCAGTAACGGATGGTTCAACAGATCAGGGGCACTGCCCTCGAATGTGAATCTACCACCACGCATCATGTACGAGTAGTCACCTACAGCCAATGCACGGCGTGCACGCTGCTCAACCAATACAATTGGTAGACCAGTCTCATCAGCCATCTCCTTGAGCTGCCTCATGACGTCGTTAACCAGCTTGGGCATCAGGCCCGCTGTTGGCTCGTCGACCATCATGATCTTGGGGTCTCTCATCAAGACCATTCCTTCAGCGAGCATCTGGCGCTCACCGCCGCTCAGGGTTCCAGCTGCACGTGGCATATAGTCCTTGAGTCTTGGGAATAGGTTGAATACGAACTCCAATTTGTCTTGGATTACGTCTGGGTCGTCCATGGTATAAGCTGCCATTTTCAGGTTTTCATCAACACTAAGGTTGCTGAAAATGTTACCAGTCTGAGGCATGTATCCTATACCTAGCTTGGTTCGCTCATATGGGGGAAGATTTGAGATATTATTTCCCTCAAAGTGAACCTCACCACTATAGACAGTGGCCAAACCCATAATGGCTTTCAGTAGAGTGGTTTTTCCGACTCCGTTGGGGCCTACGATGATGGTTACCTCCCCGTCTGGGACCTTGAAGTCAAGGTCATAAATGACGTGGATTGGACCATAGCCTACGTTAAGGCCTTTTGTTTCAAGTATGTATTTGCTTCCCATCTTACTCACCTAGGTATGCCTTTATTACGCGCTCGTCCTCGAAGACTTCCTCTGCGGTGCCCTCGGTTACAAGCATTCCTCTGTCCATAGCGAAGACATGGTCTGCATACTGTGCAGCTACCTCAAGCCTGTGCTCAATAACCAGGAATGTGATTCCTAGCTCGTCCCTGAGCCTCAATACGTGACTGAAGATCTGGTGACAGAGTACAGGGTCAATGCTGCCTACAGGCTCGTCGAGAAGGATTGTCTCGGCACCTGACATCAGTGCGCGTCCAATCTCGAGAAGCTTTAGTTCTCCACCGCTAAGGGTGTTGGCTGGCTTGTTCCATACGTGTCTTAGCCCAAGAACCTTCAGGAGCTCAGTCGCACGTCTTACTGCGCTGATCTCGCTATCGATCCAAGTTGGCTTGAATAGTGACAGTGCGATGTTCTCGCCTGCGTTATCCGGCAAGGCAACTAGCATATTCTCAAGAGTCGTGAGACTCAGGAAGGGAGATGCAATCTGGAAGGTCCGTACAAGTCCCCTCCGCGCGATCTTGTACATGTCTTCACTCGTGATGTCTGCGTCACGATAATAGATGTTTCCTACTTCCGGGACATAGATCCCTGAGATACAGTTAACTAGTGTTGACTTTCCGCAGCCGTTTGGCCCAACGAGCAGATAGATGCCGCCTTCCTTTAAACTGAAGCTAACGCCGTTGTTGGCTGCGAACTTGCCGAAATATTTGTGAACATTATCAATCTTAAGTACTTCCGACATGTCGGCATCAACTAACCATATAGCACACATAGAGTGTTTATATAATTTTGCTGAGAAACCCTGATTTAGCCCGATGTGAAAGAATAAGTATTCGGGTTTATTTCAACTAAATAACTGTTAAAAACCATAGTTTTTAGATATAATCAAATCTTCCTCTATTTTTGTTTAGAATAAAAAAATAAGAAAAAAGGATAGGATTGTGCTTACTCGCCTGTGGCTGGGTCAACGTACCAGGTTACTTGTCCGGTGATACCGTCGTATAATCCTGATACATATGGGATGACTACATCGCCATCATACTTGTAGCTCCAGATCTGGTAGTTGCTTCCATATCTGTCTCCGTCTTCGTTCAGCTGGTTCCAGCCGCTTGCTCCAAAGTTGTTGTAAGCGGTTGTGTGCTGGACGGGGATAAGTACGGTTGCATCCAGACTCTGAGTGTTCATAATGCTCTCTACGAGAACCCAACCTATGTCGTAGCTACATGCACTGTAGTAGCCGAATGGCTGAGCAACTAGTGCAAAGTATCTTTCGTATAGGTCGTTGAACTTGTCTGAGTCTGCTGGCGCCGCGTATGTGCTGTGCACTTTCAAGTGCTCTACTTGCTCAGGTGCGTCGTCACATGCCTGCTGGGACAGGGTTGTTCCGTCTGATCCGAACCAAGTCAGATCATATATTGTCGGGAAGTCCTGTGCCTGTGACATCATGACTACGAACTCTGAGAATGAGATAATCTCAACACCTACGTGCTCTTCGCCATAGTCAGCAACGGCATCTTCAACTATATCTTCTGCTGTCTGCAGATAGTTAGCGAACTCTGTTGCTTCACCAGCATACCTAATCTTCTCTAGGATCACTCCACCTTTTGCGGTATACGCGGGCTCTAGGTAGTTGTAAATACCGTCTGCCCAAGCGTCACCACGCTGGATTAGAACGATTGCCTCAATTCCTGCGCTCCAAAGCATTTCTGCGATGGCTGGTGCCTGAATCAAGTCCGTTGGACACATCCTGTATAGGTTGTCGTCCGGGATTGCGAGAAGTGGGCTGGTTGATGAGGAGCTCCACATTAGCATATCGTTGTCGTTACAGTAACTGAGAGCGGCCTGCGCCTGGCTTGACCATCCGCCACCAATGAAGACGTTAATGTCCATGGACTTATAGCCCTGAACTTTCTCCAAGTGGACCGCGGCCTGACCAGTAGCATCGTCAATCAGGAACTCAAGAGTCGTATCCATACCGAGTTTATCTAGGTAGGCGTTATAGTCTGCCTCCATGATATCCTGGACTAGGGGGACTGCTGTTTCTAGACCTACAGTCGTTGATGAGATATAGCCGAGCTGGATGTTTTTACCCGCAAGGGGTGCAACTTCCACGGTAACGGTTCCACCGTCACCACCATCTTCAACTACTGTCTCTTTAGGGGCCATAAAATATCCTGCCCCAGCGCCGACTACAAGTCCGACGACTAGAAGCACAATTGCTAGTGTATTACCTTTCATTTCCAAGTCTTGCTTCACCTTATGGTTTGTCGCAGAGAGAAATTACTCTCCTTACATTATATAAGGTTTTTACCGATAGTTATTTGCGTTAACTAAAAGGTGAAAGATTAGCGGTTGTTTGAGCTACAAAATTGATTAAATCCTCCAAAAAGACGCTAAAAAAAGGTGTTTTTCTAAAGGGGACATGAATGAATATGCAAAGTATTATTAGCTCAAGTAGGTACAACCGTAGCGGGTTTACGCTATGTTAATCCCTGCAATTTGGACAGCAGCGTTAGTATTCGCATCAGAGCTAACACTGCTAAGTATCGGCTTTACACTAACGTATCTGACAGCGAAGGTACCTAACTTCGCACACGGAACATATGCAGGCGTTGGCATCTATGTAAGCTATACATTCGCGAAAATCTGGGGTCTATCACCCTACTATGGGTTCCCAGTAGCCTTCATCATTGGAGGCTTGGTCAGCGTAGCAATCTACAAGCTGGTCATTAACGTACTAACACAAATGGGTGGTGGAGCCATCGTGCTGACAATCAGCACACTGGCTATCCAGATCTTCCTCACGGCGTTCATTCAGATCTACGCCTACTATCTGAGGGAGAGATTCAGTACATACGCGATGGCGTTCCTATTGAAAGAAAGCGATTTTGAGATCGCTGGCTTCCCAGGAATCTTCGTAGTATCACTGACACTGACCGTTGGCTCAGTACTCGCGCTACACTATATGCTTACTAGAACCAGGATCGGCGTCGCCATGAGGGCGACTGCAGAAGACCCTGAGCTCGCATCAGTTCTAGGTATTAACACAAACCAGATACAATTGTTCAGCTGGTTCCTAACCGGAGGACTCGCCTGCCTCGCAGGCGCAATGATCCCCCTATGGTTCCAGAGCACTCCACAGTCCGGCGCCATGATCATCACAAGCATCATGGCCGGTAGTCTGCTAGGAGGCTTCAACAGCATCTACGGAAGCGTTATTGGCGGAGCTATAGTAGGAATGTCAGAAATTATGCTGACAACATGGGGACAGGCGCTTATCGGCGTATGGGTCGGTGAGTATAGACCACTCATCCCAATGATCTTCTTGGTCTCAATCCTATTGGTTGAACCTGAGGGACTACAGGGAGCGTGGACAAGATTTGCGGCTACACAGACTGGAGAAAACTTCAGGAAAGCTGTTGGCTTGCTAAAGGAGGAAGAGTAAGATGCTACAAGATATCGCATTAGGACTGCTTACAAGCAACGTCGCTGCGGTCACTGGAACACAGAGACTTATAGTCGACATCGCCATGTATTTCGGACTATTCGTCATTGTAGCAATGGCTCTAAACTTCCAGTACGGTAACGCGGGCATCCCTAACATGGGCTGCGCGGTACAAGTTATCGTAGGGGGCTTCACAGTAAGCGCCCTAACAACCAGACTGATCTTCACGATGGTTGAGGCTGGTGGAGTTGAGCTACAACCGTGGGCGAAAGACTTTGACTGGGTCTATAACAACCCAGCAAACGTTGACCTCACAAACGACTACATTGCTACACATTCGACGTTCGGATGGTCTATGCTCCTCTTCAGCCTAGCTGTTGCACTCATCTTGGGTGCAGTTATCGGCTGGGTCATTAGCTTACCCGCTATCAGGCTAAGGGCAACCTACCTGATGATCGTATTGATCACAATGGCGGACGCTGCACAAATCTTCGGTAGGAACATCCCCGCAATCAGCGGAGGTACCCTAGGAATGTTCATCCCGAACATTTTCGAATGGTACCCCGGGGACAGAACTGTTCTCACAGCAGTCATTACTCTGCTCATCGGACTTGTCAGCTTCTTCATCTTTAGAACAATGCTGAACAGCCCATATGGTAGATTGATGAGAGCTATCCGTGAGAACGAAGTCACAGTCGGAAGCGTTGGAAAGAACGTAGTCGGAATCAGGAGAAACATCCTAATGTTCGCCAGCGGAGTCACAGCACTCAGCGGCACACTCCTAGCCTTCTACTTCAGCTTCGTCGTCGAGGCGAACTACCAGCGTGCCTTCTGGACATACTGGCCTTGGCTGATGCTCATCCTCGGAGGCCCCGGTAACAACGCCGGAACATTCCTCGGATGCGCACTAATCACCGCTATGCGCCGTGTAATCATTGTAAACAAATGGTTCCTGCAGTCAGTCTTCTTCTTCCCAGTTGCCTACTTCGAGGCAGTTCTTCTGGGTGTACTGCTTATCGCGGTTATCATGTTCCGTCCAAACGGACTGATCCCCGAGAAGCTACTATACATCCCTGGAGTCAACTACACGATGATGGTACAGGAAGAGGTCGAGGTAGACTGGAGAGGTACCACACAGGTAAAGAGAGGATTTAGCTCTGGAATACAGGGCATCTTCAACGTACTAGGTGGTAAAGGAGCCAAGAAGGAGGAGGAAGAGTAGAATGGATACTGATACTATTTTGTTCTACGTCATGATTGCCCTCTGGGTCATCATGCCAGCCTTTATCGTTTACGAAGAGGTACAGGAGAGAAAGGCCCTCAAACTAGCCGAGGAGTCTACTCTGCGGATGCAGGCTGAAAAGAGAGCCTCAGAAGAATAATCCCCTTTTTTTATTTTTTTCTTATATTATCTAAATAATACTGTTATTTCAGTTAAAATTAGTAAATTAAATTATTTGAAAAGTATTCTAAAAAAGGAAATAATGTGTTTACTCTGTGGTTAGAGTATACATTACGCCAACGTCCTTCAACGCAGCGTCTATCTTTTTGATCAAGTCCTCGATCTTTGCCATTGATGGCTTGCTTGTCCACTCAAAGACAAAGTCATAATCACCCAGAGTCATGGATGCATCGCTGAGAATCTTCTCAGGCTCATAACAGTCCTTGTATGTCTTCTGCATATTCTGTAGATAGGCGTTCCAGTCGTTTTTATCGCTCTGCAGCCTTGTTGGGTATGGCACACATTTGTGGCTGAACTTGACTTCAGTCTTGTTGGACATCTCTACAGCTATACCTTCAAGTGTCTTGATTGCTTTTAGAAGGGGAGGACCGTAGATCCTGACATAGCTCTTTACCATTTGTTATCGAGTGCTATCATTGTAATGATGGCGTAAAAAGGCTTTCCACATTTAAACAAAATTAAATGGATTTACTCGTTTTTTTCAGCGAGTCTTTTCATCAAAATCTTGTATTTACGATACTTGTCATCCATACTAAACTTTGCAGGATGAGGAGATACTGCTTCCCCACCACATTTTGGGCAGGTATCTTTCATTGTATAATGGTCACAGTTTCTACATTTTCTGAGAAGCTGGACCAAGATTAGTCCCTCGTGTAGGTGAATGTTCCCTCGATGTTCTCCCAGTTGTCCTTAATACTGGTGACAGTCTTGTCCAAGGCTAACTCGGCTTTCTTGTAGTCATCGGCGGTTAACTCGATCCTGTATTTCGGCGCCCCCATGGTCTGGATGTTGATGCTTGCATCATGCTCCTCGGCGACGCCTGCGGCGTCTATGAACGCCATTTTTATATCCTCAACGCCTTCGCTGTTGAGGCTGGTCATCTCGATGATTCCCTGTATGGTTACACCCTTAATGACTATCTTTTCTTTAGCGGTCTCACTTAGTTTTTCCGCTAGCTCCGCGCTTATCCCAACCTCGGTTAAAGCCTGGCTTCCCTTCTTAGAGGCAGCCACAAGACCCTCGTAGAGGGTATCATACTTGTCGTAAATCTTGACTAACTCAGAGTTATAGAGTTCATCCAAGTCTTTGCCTAGATCATGGGCTACTTGAGTGAGTAAGGTCTCGGCTTTTCTGCCTTTTTTCCATTCCTCAAGTTTCTTGCGTTTCTCGTCTTTACTGACTCTTCTTAAACTAAGGTCTACTTGTCCTTTACTAGGGTCAGTTCTGAGTACCTGTAGGACTACTTTTTGACCTGGTCTGACGTGGTTTCTGATGTTTCTGACCCATCTGCTGCTGATCTCGCTGATGTGAAGCAAACCTTCTTTGCCTCCGAACTCGTCAAGCCCCACGTATGCTCCGTAGGATTCAACGCGCTTCACAGTAGCTATGACAACGTATCCGACTTCTGGCCACTCTGGTAGTCCTAAACTCAATTATATCACCCTAAAACGGCGATTACTGCGCCTTTTATGTTTGCTTTTCCGCCTGTAGGCTCTGCTAGTGTCTCGCCACAGGTCTGGCATTGTACGTGTGTGCTGCAGTGACTGAATACTATCTGCTCTGATTCGCAGCTTATGCAGCGTACCCGTAAGAATCTGCTTGTTGGTCTTGGTATAAGGTGTTCCCATTCAGCCATCTTATACTACCTCCAGTTTCTTTACGCGCATACCTTTGCGCATCATGCCGTAGTTACATTCCTTGCATTTGAGAACCAGTGTTTGTTTCTTTGAGACCTTCGCCTGATTGTGCTGCTCAGGGAACTTTTGGCCACCATAGCCTTTCTTACGTGAGGCTTGCCTTCGTTCTCCCTTCTTGGCGCCCTTGCGTTTCCCGGCCTTGTAGATGCTGACCGTGAACTCCGTATGCGTCTTGCACTTGGGGCAGTAAGTCCTCATGGACTTGGGTACTTTCATTGTTATTCTACCAGCTTACACATGTCTCTCCTTATTAGGTTTAACTCTTAAAGAGAGCAGACAGACTACACTGCGGCTGGGTATAAAGAGTATGGTAACCTAGTTGGCTTGAACCGCTTTAGCAACGCCACGATTTATCAGATTCTCAGCGTTCTGACGAGGAATATTGGCAAGTTCCTCAGGCTGGAATGGCCCATAAGCCTTCATATCAACGCCCATGATTGCTGGTAACGGCTGTAAGAACCTGACTAGAACAAGTTCAGTGTCTTTTTCCTCTATTTTGGGCGGAGGCGTGGGTGCTTTCCGCTCTGGTTTTGGGCGTGGTTTTGGCTCTGGCTGTGGTTTAGGTGTTGGTAGTTCTGCGCCTTGTCTGTAGCCGGTGAGGAGTTGTCGTAGGTTGCTGTGGAGTTTTTGTTCCTCGGGGGTCATGGCTTGAGCATCCAGTGGGAGCCCGTTTACCTCGCTCTTGATAATCTTTTTGAGGCGTATCTCGTTGAGCTCCTTTAGCATCTGGTTGGCGTATCTTCGTTCTGTGGTGGTGAGGCTTCCTGATAGTGTATCCGTGGATGCTGTGGTCTTGTTGAGCTGCTGAACGTATTCTTTCATCTCGTGGAGGAAGTTATCTGGTATGTTCTGGAGTACCTCGTTCTTGGTCTCCTTGTCCCATGCCTCATGGAGTCGTGCATATCGCGTTCTCATTGTTTTACTCTGGCTCCTTTCTTGCACAGGAAGAACAATGCTGCCTCAAGGGGCAACGTGGCTTCCTCCTCTTCATATGGACCATATACTGTGTCTAGTATTTTGATTTTCGGCGCGTGACCGAACTCAAGATGGACAGGTTCACCCCTTATGATAACCGCCTTTATCAAGGGATCATAGCTAGGTAGCTGGCCATAGGGGATCGTCTGGACTTGCCAACCTGTCTTACCGTGGAGGGTGTTGGGCATCCTGATGAGTCTGTGGATGTCTGTGGTTACTACGGTGTCTATCTCTGCCGCCTGTAGTTTGAGGGCTTCTCCAAGTATCTTGTCTAGGCTTTTTGGGTCGATTAACGGGATGACGTTGCTGGGATGTTTTGTTACAAGGGTATCCAGTATCTCGTCCCGGTTTTCCACAATGTTCTTTGTTGCGTTTCGCCCTAACTTCAACGCCTTTACCTCAGCCTCAGAGACCGTGCTCAGATAATCATAGATAGCACGTCCCGTTCTACCTCTCCAGCCTCCCTCAGCGAAGGTGGATTTTGCGCCTCTGTTGCGTCTGCTGAAGCCTTGGTATTCTGCTTCGAGACCGATTGCCATGATGTAGTCTACTATTTCGCGGCGTGAGTTCTGGTCAAGTGGCTTGAATGTATCGCTGTGGACGTGTACGTGGTAGCCTCTGTTGCCGCTGAAGTTGGTGATTAGATGCTCAGTCTCGACACCGAAATCTGTGATCAGTATGTCCATTAGCTTCTGGGTCTCGTATTTTGCAGCCTGTAGACAGCGTTCACAGAGCCAAGTTTCGGTCTCAAACTGGGCTTTTCCACATTTACATATCTCAGGAGGATGCCCTGTGCCTTGTTCATCACAGTTTCGGCACCACCACCTGTCATGCTCCTTCTGGCATGGTAGGTCAAAGTGGTCTGCGTCTATATCGAAAACTAGATCAGCTCCTAGCCAGCCTTTCTGGCTCATATCAGCTGTGGGGTTGGTGTAGTAGCTGCTGCTATGGTAGCTGTGCATGGGTCCTGTGTTTCTTAGGTATCGCTGCATCTCCTCAATAGTGGGGAGTGTGATGTGTCTGTGCATGCCTTTACCGTGGAATGTGATGAAGGCGAACTCTCGCTGCTCTATTCCTATTGGTGCTGGTATTTTAGAGCTGTTTCGGCGGTACCACTGGTTGAATTGTTCCGCTACGAAGTCTGGGCTCCCCCACGGCTTTTCCATGTTATCTCAATAATGTGTTGGTGGTATTAATCTGGTTACCGCTTAGGGTATGTGGAGTGGACGCATTTACTGCAGGCAGGCTTGTTGTATCTTACTATGTTCTTGTACCAGAGGCAGTAGTGTAGCCCTATTGCTTTGAGTTTTTGTTGGCGTTCCTCGGATATGGTGTCCATTTCAGGTTATTCTTCTGTGGTCTTATTTATTGATTCAGCTTCTTGGGCTTCTCTAGCGGCTTTTTCTTCGGCTCGTTTCTGTATGCCCCATACCTTACGCCTGTAGTAGCTGAGAGGATGAGATATTTTCTTGCATATACTATCAGGGTTTCTGCATACTCCGTGTGTTCGTAGAGTGCTGCATGTGGGTGGAGTGTACTTGGTTCTGTTTCCCTTCAATCCAGCGATATGCTCGATCTGGTACCGTGTCAACGACTCATCAAAGTCGGTTACATCAGTGTAGAAACTCACCATCTGATCTATAGGCATACCAATATTAACGAGGAAACTCGTCAATGCAAACCGCTCCATATGGCTAGCTCTGCGCCCAGCCAGTAAACCTTCAAGACAATAGTTGATGCATGGTGGGAATGCTTCGTTAATTACCTCGTCTGGTAGACTGCTTCCACTCAGTTTTGACCTGTTTTCTGCGAATACCTTCCTTATCTCGTCCAGTCTAACCTCAAGGGGTCTCGGTAACGGGAAATTGCTGGGGGTTGCTACTCGCTCGTTTACCCATTTCTCGACCTCCACCTGAAGCAAACGGGCAGCCTCAACTCCTGTTAGTGAGACCCAGCCGTTCTCCATCTTGCGGTTAACCAGCTTCCATTTTGCCTCATGGAACCCTGCCGCTACTCTGAGGTAGTCATTGAAGGCTATCTTGAGATTGTGCATTACGCCGTCGAGGCTCTCTGGGTCTTTGCGTATGTCCCACTGGAACTCTTCTCGGGCGATCTGGATGAGTTTATCCTCGTATTCTTGTTGAAGTAGGTTGTAGGCTCGGACTGCTTCACTCAGTGCGTACCGTCTGTTTAGGAACTGGTCGCCCACGAGACTGACGAACATTACGGCTATTGGGTAGCTTAGTAGCTCGGTTTGGGGGTCTGCTAGCTCTGCTGTTACCTCGCCTTGGGTGATGGCTTGGATTACCCTTTCTTTGGCTCGGTCAACTACTTTTGTATAGGCGGGTCCTGCGAGGTCGTCAAGCTGTAGGTCCAGTGCCTCAAGCAGGTTCAAACCTACCTTGAGAAACGGGTACTTGGCAGCTTCTCGTTCAGCTAGCATCAGAACTCATTGACTAGCCGGGAGTTATAGTCTTATCGTTCAGAGTCGCTTATTACCGTCATAGAAACATTACTGTTGATGGTGTTTAACAGCCAAAACAGGGTAAGTATAAAGGGGTAAAATCTTGGACTATTGAGGGAAAATAATGTCTAAACGTAGGTTTAAGGGAATGATTCTGAATATTCTCTTAGTAATACTAGTGTTTAACGTAGCAATACTCGGTTATAGATTGACCAGAGCCCCTGTTGATTTGGTTGTTTTAACATTGGATAAGAAAACAATGTGGGTATAATGAGGACTTGACAATGACTATTCACAACTATGGGTTTAGATGGATTAGCTTTGGAACACCTTATGCTATTTATAGGGAATATGAAAATGGAACCATCGAGAAATTCAAGTTCCCCGAAAACTCCGCTTGGGAGGCAGTTGAAATAATCATAGGACCTTTGATAGGAGATTATGAACAAAGAATATACACTCGTCTTGAGCCGGGCAACTACTTTGTGTCTTAAGAGTTTGAAATAGATGCATATGGAGAATACAGCAAAACTGTGAGCTTCACTGTGAGATGATATTGTTTTAAATAACGGGGCGCCTCAAAGAAATCCATGTCCAAGAGTTATGAATGTGGAATATGCGGATATATCTACGATCCAGCAGAAGGAGACCCAGAAGCAGGAATTGAACCCGGAACACCCTTCGAGGATTTACCTGATGACTGGGAGTGTCCAGTATGCGGAGCACCGAAAGCCGAGTTCAGCCCCATCGATTAGGGCTGGTAGATGTAGCTTATCCACCAGAAGCATTTGCCCATAAACACGTTTTCTTCTGTTATTTCCTTACTATGTGCACTGAATAGTTCTACTAGTTCCTTTGTGGTGAAGTAGTTCTTGACGATCAAGTGCTGTGTACCATCATTCAATGTACGTAGCTTGTACGTGTTCGGGTCATTAGGCTTGGTTTTCAGCTGCCCACCAACGCCCTCGATAAACGTGTTATCACCGATGAACACCCTTGCACCGGGCTCAAGAAAAGTGTGAATATGCTCAAGCCAGCCGGGTATCTCCTCTCTCGTCACGTGGCTCAGCATGAATGTGGCTAGGGTACCAGTGAATTTCTCATCAAACGTCATATTGTAGGCGTCCATGACTCGGTACTCTGTTGGACATCCGTGTTCCTTGCTTCGTGCGATCTCCAGTACGGTCTCGTTGATGTCGATTCCGATGATGCTCTCCGCTGTTTCACTGATGCGTTGGGTCCAGTACCCTGTTCCGCAGCCTATGTCAAGCACCTTGCGTCCGTTGAATATCGTTTTGAGGGTTTTCTCCATCAGTTCTTGTTCTTCTTGTCTGTTGGGGTCACGCCACTCGTAGATTTCCTCGTATTCCTTGGCTCGGTCCCTGTAGTACTTCACCATATCATCTGACATAATCTATCCATGAGCAATGATGATAGTTAAATTGAACGAAGCCTGTCCACGAAAATCCTGTCGCCGTTGAGCAGATCATAATCATGAAGCCTGTCTTTCTCCACCCATGCGACTTGCTCATGCTCAGTTAGCTTGATCTCGCCGCTTATCATACGTACAAGATAATACTGAATCCTGAGAGGAGGCTCAGTGTAACAACCAAAATACCTGATAACCTCAACATCTAGGTTCAGCTCCTCCTTGAGTTCACGTACGATACCATACTCACCGGGCTCGTCTCGTCTGAGGGTACCGCCGGGGAACTCCCATTTGAGCCCATGGGTGTCGTTGCGGTGCCGCTGAGCTATCAAGACCTTGCCGTCTTTTTCCAGTATACCAGCGGCTACGTTGATCATACTGAGGCTAGTGGGATGATGGCTTATATGGTTACTTGCCTGTTTCTGAATCTGGTCTCTTAGCTCATCAAGATCATCAGGGAAATTGATCTCAGGATATTCCTTCCTTGGCTCACCATACCAGACCCAGATGAAGCCATGTTTCTCCTTTGCAGGGTAAGCGTTCACACGGTATCTCTCAGGTACTGGCTCATCTTTACCGTTGGCTGGTATCAAGACGCATTTTCCCGTTGAGTCATATTCTAGTCCATGGAATGGACACTGAACATGATCGCCTATTACCTTACCATAGCTAAGCGCTGCACCTCTGTGACAACATCTATCAAAAAGGCAAACTGGATCACCGTTAGAGTCTCGGAAAAACACTAGTTTTCCCCGAATCTTGTTGCTCCTATGGGTCGTCCTCGTGGTAGTTCTTTGCTGTCCAGTACCGCGTACCACTGGTTGGGAATCATGGTTTTTTCTCGGAGCGATAGTCTATAAACCTAGTACAGATAGGGGATGAGACGCCATGGGACCTTCTTCTTGTATGCTGTATATTTTTTCCTGTATTCCTGTATCATCTGCTCCTCCTCCTTGGGGACATAGACATACAGTACTGCGAGGGTAATAACAAGAAGAAGCCTTGTCTCGTAGATAGGTAAAGCAATAGCAAACCCCAATGCAAACATGAGGAAACCGGTGTAGAAAGGATGACGTACAACGCCATATGGTCCATCTGTTAGTAACTCACCTTGGAAATTCCGTTTAAAATAAACATACCAGTAGAGACAGAAGATTGCTCCAAGTAGAGCCATTAATCCGCCTGCTGCTAGTACAAGGCTGAGTTCGACCAAGTTACTTCACCGGGTATACTCTTAAGCCGCGTGGGAAGTGAGTTAGCTCTCTACCTCCATCCTGTGTACAGACAACAGTGTCCTCAACTCTTACACCGATCTCTCCAACGATGTATATTCCCGGTTCATCAGTGAATACCATCTTGGGCTCAAGAAGGTCACGATTGTTCCTCACCATATAGGGGTGCTCATGTATCTCCATCCCGAGGCCATGCCCGAGACGGTGGATGAAATACTCACCATATCCAGCATCCTCGATTACGGTCCGAGCAGCTACATCAATTGACTCACAGGTCACACCGGGTCTTGTTGCCTCCAGTGAGGCGCGGTTAGCAGCTAGTACAATCTCGTATATTTCGCGTTGTTTCTCTGAGGGCTTATCTCCGTAGAATACTGTGCGTGTGCAGTCGCTCCAGTAGCCCTTGTACAAGCCACCCATATCAACGAGCACAAACTCTCCGGGTTTTAGTTTCCTTTCCCCGGCAGAACCATGAGGTAAAGCAGCGCGTTCACCAAACAAGACACCGGCGAAGGCGCGGCTTGCGCCTCTTTTCTGCATCCCGTTGACCATTAAGGCTTGGAGTTCTTTCTCAGTCATTCCTGTGTGTAGCTGGTCGAATGCCTCCTTCATCGCGGCGTCACTAATCTTGCATGCTTCCTCGATGAGGACTATTTCTTCATCTGTCTTGACCATTCGGACATAGCCTAGAACGTCACCTGCGTCTACAAATGTAGCGTCACCTAGTTGTGTCTTTAAGCCGTTTACCCATCCCCATGGAGCCTCAATTGGTATACCTATTGTTGCCTCACTGTATCCTGCGTCTCGTAGAGTTTCTGCGAGGAGTTCAACAGGGTCTTCGTGTTCATCCCATATCTCAACACGTTTGAACCATGGCTCCATGCCACGTAGCTCACCTTCAAGCTTGTTCACAACAAAATATGGCTCACCATCTACGGGTATGACAGCTGCGGCAAGTCGCTCACTCATTCCTATCGCGAATCCTGTGTAGTAGGCGATGTTTGCCCCGGGGAAGAGTAGGAGCACATCAACGTTTTTCTGTTTTAATATATCCAGAACTTGTCTGCATCTAGTCTCATTGAAATTACTCAAACTTAATCAACGAATAGACAGGCGTTGTACTCTTTAACGTCTCCGCTAAACAAAAAGTAGTAAAAAAGGAAGAGTT
>Ga0190359_1000743_pt1 | contig 21697 bp, 21 predicted proteins | sample 48721823_MG_FD_161269 | JGI IMG/M metagenome (GOLD analysis project Ga0190359, IMG submission 161269) | Hydrothermal vent microbial mat bacterial communities from Southern Trench, Guaymas Basin, Mexico - 4872-18-2-3_MG | ecosystem: Environmental > Aquatic > Marine > Hydrothermal vents >... | reverse complement strand
GTACCGAGTTGCGAGTTTTTCAAGAGCCGAGTTGCGAGATCCGAGAATCCGAGAGAACGAGAACCGAGATCAAGAGCCGAGCTACGAGTATATCGAGAACTGAGAATCCGATTACTCTTTTTAAGACAGGTAGGGTGTCTCAAAAATCAGTAACAACCATCAATATCAGCCATCTTTCTGTGAGGATGATTGTTCAAGACATCATTGTATATAACACAAAGGTTGTATACCAAAATGGCCAAACCCAATATCGCATCATAATTCCTGTTTTTCACATACTAGATGTATTCCAGATTGAAATACTCTTGTAGAATGTTAATCGTTCTCTCAATCTTCCAACGGTTTTTATACTTCTCAGCATATATTTGCTTCAATTGAATGCCCAACCAACGAGCCTGACTCTGCTTTTCCAGTGATATACCTTTCCTTCAACTCAACCCTTTCAAGTCCTTCTATATCTAAAAAGAGGTTTACAACGTCTTTGTTTATCCTGTGAAGAGGTAATCCCCTTACTCTCCTGGATATAGTCTGGAATGGCGGTATGTTTTTCAAGTCCAGGAGTTCCATGTATTTGGGATTCTTTTCTAAAAAGTGCTTTGCTCCACGATATGAGACACCGCATAGCTTCAATAAAATGGAGAGTTTCAAGATGCTCTTGTCAGAATAAGCCTTTTTTCTACCTCTACCTTGTTTGTTAACGAAGTTAGAAGGCAAAAGCTTGTCTAACTGCTCAATAATCTTTACAATATCGTTTTTTGTAAGTTCTTGTGGTACCACCATTGGAATTTGGGAGGCCCACCTTTTTTTATGACACCCTAATTTCTAATTTAAAATGGTATATTATTGACGCAAAAGTTAAAGATCCTTATAAAAGGTGAATTAACTTTTGCTAGTTATCGAAGAGGAGGAATAGCATGGAAAAGGTCGTCGGGGTATGTGGGTGTATTTGCAGTGACTGCAGGATCTACGGAAAGGAGTGTAAGGGCTGCCACGCTATTGAAGGCAAACCCTGTTGGTTGCATGAAGTAGGGCTTGATGTTTGTGATTTTTATGAATGTTGTGTAATTGACAAAGGGCTAAAACACTGTGGAGAATGCCCGGAAATTCCATGTGACAGGTTCTGGAAGAATAAAAATCCAGCATGGACAGAAGAACAACATAAAAAAATCGTAGAAGATAGAGTCGTTTTGCTTAAAGGATTAGCTCAGAATAAATCTTGATCAAGGAAGGGTTTTTATGGAGAAGGATATTAGCAATCTAGAGATGAGGCTATCAGTGAGATGACTGAACAGGATTCTATCAATGTTGTTTTCAGAAATGAAGGCTCTTTCAGATGAAGACCGGGATTTACCGATTCGTTGGAGTGTAATGCACATATATACTAGCTCACAAATCGCAAAAATATTGGCGCTTAAACGAGGAATAGATCCAGAATTAGCGGGAATTGCAGCGGCTCTTCACGATATCGGCGTAGTAAAGACAAAAAAACGTGAAAACCATGCCGAAGCGGCAAAGAGATATGTATATGAAATTATCGAGACGTATAACTCTACACACAGAGGAAGTCTGCCTTAAATTACCAAAAAAGAAACAGAATTAATTGTAAATGCAATAGTTCAACATAGTCAAAAAGAAATTATCTCAGATAATCCTTTTGTTGAAATCCTAAAAGATGTCGATTCGCTAGACAGATACTTACATGACGTAAAAAAGAAGGGCCGCACCGTGAAAGGTGCATAAAAGTATTGAAAGAAATCGGGATTAAAGAAGAACCTCATCAATTAAACAAAAAAGGAGGTAATTCATGGGAGCCAAACAGTACGATAAATATTTAGATCACTGGAAAGTGGATCTATACGAACAGACAGTAACTGAGACAGAAGATGTTCAGATGATCAACAAACTGCTTGGCACACGCACAAGACAACGTATTTTTGAGGTGGCCTGTGGCAGCGGCCGTATCCTGGTACCATTGGCAAAAGCCGGGCATGTGATGACCGGATTGGATATGGACAATCTGATGCTAGCAAAACTCTTTGAAAAGACTCAGGGATTAGAAAACATCACAATAGTTCAGGCGGACGCTGTTACAGCCAACTGGGGAGAAGGCTATGATGTCGTGATCCTGGCAGGCAACATCCTGCTTAATATCGTATCCGATGACGATTATAAGGCTACCCAGCAAAAATTCATCCAGAAAGCTTATTCTGCACTCAAACCTGATGGGTATATGTACCTGGATAACAATGCCTTTGCTCATCCCGAACGATTTTTTGGCCTACCGGGAGAGCATGTAATTTTTGAGGGTACTGATAGCTGGGGAACTTATGGACGTTATATCCTTGCAAATGAAAAATATGATACACAAAAGCAATTAGTCACAGGCACACGTAGGTATGAACTCACATTAAAATCCGGCGAAACCTTCTCCAAAGAAGAGAGATACGTTAAGCACGTGCCTACAGTACAACAGATGGAACAATGGATAGTTGACGTGGGATTTACTATCGAGCAGAGATACGGAAACTACAAAGGTGATTCTGTCAGCGAAACCACTCACCGTGCTATTTATTGGGCAAAAAAGTAGTTGGATAAGAAAAAGAAAACAAACCAGATTTTAGCTTGTAACTCATTGTCTGAGTGCCTGGCGTCACAGGGAACTGGGACGTCAGACGATTTTGATTTACCACAATTGTTTGGGGGTGATTACGATATTAAGTACCGAGTTACGTGATTCGAGTTACGAGAGCTAAAAAGCCAAAGGACCGAGTTATGAGTTATGAGTGATGAATTATGAGTTATGAGTTAAGGAGCCGAGAAATCGAGTTGCGTGATTCGAGTATCGAGTAATGAGAAGAAAAACATCTATACCCTAACAACTAAACCCCCCCGAGACACTGTACCCGGTTTTTCGTAACTTAGGTCCCGGATCTTGATTTTATCTTTAAACAGTAAAGTGATATGCTTGTTAATGCAAAAAGCAAAAAGCTGAAAGGGGGAATATGTAAACTATGAAGTACTATGTTGCACCGGGAAGATTGAATATCATTGGCGAACATACAGATTACAACGGGGGTTTCGTGTTGCCAGTAGCAATTGACAAATACGTGCAAGTGGGAATCGAAAAATCACATGATGATTTGGTTCATGTAAAGTCGGAAAGTTTCGGAGAATTCACTTTTGATTCTAAAAACATTTCAGCGACTGATAGCTGGAAAGATTATGTGATGGGGATTTTTGATGTTTTGAAAAAGGATAAGGGAGTCAATTTTCCGGGGCTGAAGCTCGAGATAAAATCGAATGTACCTGAAGGCGCTGGTTTATCAAGCTCCGCAGCTCTTGAAGTAGCAGTAATTACAGCTTTGAACGGTTTTTTGAACTTAAATCTTACCGATGAAGAAAGATATAATTTATCCCAGAAGGCTGAAAATGAGTTTGTGGGTGTTCAATGTGGCATTATGGACCAATTTGCATCGGTTATGGGTAGAAAAGGCCACGCCTTATTCCTTGATACTGTTAGCATGAAGTATGAATATGTACCTTTGAATACGGGAGAATATACTTTTGTTGTTATAGATTCCGGTGTTAAACATAGCCTTTCAGATGGAGGTTACAACAAAAGGAGAGAAGAAGCGCAGAAGGCCCTCGAAGAATTCGGAGTAAACAGCTATCGCGAATTAAGCCTTTCGCAGCTGTTTATGAAAAGGTCTCAGGTAAGCGAGATAAGTTATAAGAGAGCGATGCATGTGGTTACAGAAAACGAACGAGTGAAGGAAGCGGTGGATATCCTGAAACACTCAAACTTCGAAAATCTAGGCAGGGTATTAAACCAAAGCCACGAGTCATTGGCAATAGAGTACGAAGTGAGCTGCGACGAAGTGAACTTCATCGTAGATACTCTGAAAGAGATCGATGGCGTTACAGGCTGTCGAATGATAGGAGGCGGCTTTGGAGGTTCAGTTCTGGCCATTTGCGAGAAAGCCAAAGTTGGGGAAATATCAGCAGAGGTTAAGGAAAAATACAATAAAGAATATGGAAAAGAAGCGAGAGCTTATGTGGTTGATTCCTCAGATGGTGCAATGAAGATGGATAATGCGCTCATATAATGCTTTGAGAACTTTGGTTTGCACTGTAACAATGGGAGATAGACCCGTAACCATGAAAGAAGCACAAAAGCCGAGAATATCTTAAAAAAATTTTTGAGGGAGATTTTCTTCAAATTTTAAATAGACTGAATTGGCAGTAGAAAGCAAGTACTCAAATGAGCTTTTGGTGTTTTTCTTAATCAATCTTGTAATTAAGCTGCATGAAACAATGAAAAGTGAAAATCCGTGTTAAAATATCACTAATGAGAAAGTGTCTCAATAAGGTGGTGCCAATGAAAATTACGCTTTCACAGCTTCCGGTTGGTGTCGATGGAACGATCGTTGAAATAAACGCCCCTCATGAACTGAGGGAAAGATTGTATGGCATGGGTTTCATCAAAGGCCAACGTGTTAAGACCATCAGAAGGGCCCCGTTAAGGGACCCCGTTGTTTACTTAATAAAGGGTAGCGAAATCAGCTTGAGGGAAGAACTCTCTTCCAAGATCGTTATTGAGTCAAGGTTTTTTTCTCTGGATTTAGCTATTCCCGGGGAATATGTTGTCGATTCACTGGTGGGCGGAAGAAGGTTTCTGGAAAAGATGAGATTTATTGGTATTTCAAAAGGCAGCAGAATCAGAGTTGTCAAATCTCTTTCCCGTGGCAAATATATCAGGATCAATAATAATGATGTATTTATTCCTTATAGGCAAGCGATGAGGATAGTGGTGGAGGAATTGCCGAATGAGTAATAGCCACAGTTACAATAAAGCTGAAGAAATCGGGACTGTTGTTCCTTCCAAATACACGAGTGTTGCTCTTCTTGGCAATCCAAATGTGGGAAAAACCAGCCTTTTTAATGCCCTTACGGGAGCGAGACAGTATGTTGCCAATTGGCCCGGAGTTACCATTGAAAAGCGTGTTGGCACAATGTTTTATGGAGACAGGGCTTTTAGAATAATCGACTTACCGGGAACATATACTTTGGGAGCTACGAGTATAGATGAAAAGGTTGCCAGAGACTATCTCATCTATGAATCCCCCGATCTGGTTGTTGTTGTTACTGATGCCATGAATTTAGAGAGAAGCCTTTATTTGCTATTGCAGGTATTGGAGCTAAGGGGAAACGTAATCCTTGCCATCAACTCAATAGATGAAGCAAAAAAAGCGGGAATAAAGATTGACAGCAAAGAGCTAAGCAAGCATTTAGGCATTCCCGTAGTTTTGACTTCAGCTTTTACAGGTGAGGGAATAGGAAATTTAAAAGAAGCCATGTTGAAGATAAGTCGTTCTGGCATCCACGTACATTATCTTTTTCCAGAACGTATTGAAAAGCTTATTTCAAAATTATCTTCGAGTTTGAAACTTAAAAAAGAGTTAGAAAACTTCGATACACGCTGGCTTTCGATAAAGTTGCTCGAAAGGGACGAGGAAGTTTTGAAATTAACTGGTATAGACCCTGGTGCTGATTACTCAGCCGATATAGCAAATTCCAGATACGAATTTATCAAAGAGCTGCTGAAAGATTCTTACAGAGATTCAGAGAAGCATTACTGGGATCTAAATACCGCCATAGACCATGTGGTTACACATAAATACCTTGGCATTCTCGTTTTTTTTGCCATCATGTACCTTGTTTTCCAGGTGACATACAGCTTTGCAGAACCATTCACCACGCTCATTGAAATGGGCTTTAATGCTTTGGGAGCTTTTGTGGATAAATCTGTTCCCATACCCTGGTTAGCTTCTTTGCTATCTGATGGGGTTATAGGAGGGGTTGGGGCTGTTATTACCTTCGTGCCAAGCATCTTTATCCTCTTTTTGTCTCTTGGAATTCTCGAAGAAACCGGTTACCTGCCGAGAGCAGCCTTTGTAATTGACAGGGTCATGTATTCTATGAAGCTAAGCGGCAGATCTTTCATGTCGATGTTGCTTGGCTTTGGTTGCAACGTTTCTTCTATCATGTCGACCAGAACAATTTCTGAACCTCAAGAGCGGATTGTGACAATACTGGTTTCTCCCTTTATCAGTTGTAGTGCAAGATTACCGGTATATATCATGATATCCAGCGTTTTTTTTGGAAAAGCTGCGGGCCTTGCCATCTTTTCGCTGTATGTGTTTAGTGTGCTTTTTACTTTTGCCTCAGCACTTTTATTCAACAAACTGCTTTTCAAAGGGAAGCCTTCCCCAATGATCATGGAGTTACCCAGATATAGGAAACCCACAATCAGGTCATTGATGTTGTATACCTGGAATCGCGGAAAGCACTTTCTCGAAAAAGCCGGTACGATAATTCTCGCTGCTTCTATTGTGATCTGGGTACTTTCATATTTCCCAACAGGGAATATTCTCACTAGCTTTGCGTCGATTCTTGGTAAGAGTCTCGAACCTTTGTTCAGGCCTCTTGGTTTTACCTGGCAGATGGTAACTGCTCTCATTTTTGGCGGTGCAGCCAAGGAAGTCATTGTCTCAAGCCTCTCAACGCTTTACGGGGCATCATCGCTACCGGGTAATCCCGGATTAGCGACGCTGGCGTCTCAGATAACTCCTCCAGTCGCTTTTGGCTTTCTCATTTTTGTGCTATTGTACTTCCCGTGTTTTGCCACGATAGCAGCTATAAAAAACGAATCTGGAAGCTGGAAATATGTATGGATAACTGTTCTATATGGGCTGGGAATAGCTTATCTTTTAGCTCTTATAACGAGGTTAATTGGAGGGGCTTTTTTATGAGCACTCGTCTTGTAACCATTCTTTTAACCCTCTTTGCAACGCTTATGAGTTTCATAGCGATTAATACCATTTTCGGGTTTTTTCTCACTATACCCAATCCGGTTTTTGGTGTGATAATCTTTATAAACGCCTTGGTTTATTTTTATGGCTTGCTCGAAAGTCGTGATTACCCAAAAAGGAGGAAGGCTCATCTCCTTATTGGAAGTTATTTTTCTTACCTTCTTGCTTTGTTTCAAATCCTCTTTGTTCTCGCTTTCTGGCTAAACGGGAAAATCGAGGGTTATTGCAACATAAATCTGCAATCTGTAAACTTTCCACTTGTAATCTCCGGATTGATCGCTTCTTTCGTTAATGATTATGTCAAGAAAGCTTACAACTAAAACCGCCTTATACTGGTAGTATTTGAAATCGTGCGATTCATATTTTATATTGGAGCCTATGATTGTGGTAATATTTTTGTGTCTATGGAGGTGAAACCATGGCAAAAATATACGTGATAGATGATGAATCGAGTATCAGGCGCCTAATCAAAATGATTATGGAAGAGCAAAAGCATGAAGTGACAACCTTTGCAACAGCTGAGGAAGGACTAAAGGTAATAGAAAAGGAACCACCTGATTTACTTTTTACAGACCTTGGATTACCAGAAATGAATGGACTTGAACTCATCAAAATAGTAGAAGAAAGATTGTATTCTTTCCCTATTGTAGTCGTTTCTGAAATAACCATAGCAGAAGCGATCATCGAAGCATTTAAGCATGGAATCTGTGATTTTATCACAAAGCCTTTTACTCCAACAGAGATTATCGAAAGTTTCGAGAAATGTTATATGAGCACCGATACCCTTTTGAAGAAAAAGAAGGAAGTGATTTCTTTCGTAGAAGCGGGGAAAAATCTTCAGGCCAGTAAACTCGTTTCAAGGCTTTTCGCGAATTTTCCAAATTCTCCTGTGCCCCACTACCTTTTCGCACTGCTTGCCTTTTCCTGGAATAAAGAATTGGCTAAACGACATTTGAAGGCTGCGCTTGCCCTTGACCCGGATTATAAAGAAGCAAGGGAACTTCTCATCAAAATCGATTCAGGAGATGAAAATTGACCATGCCAGTTCTCAATAAGAAAAAAAGCAAAGGATTATACATAGTGATTTTTGGGTGTGGTAGGCTTGGCTCTGGTATTGCGAACTGGCTGTCTTCGAAGGGTAATAGCGTAGTTGTCGTGGATAGAAGAGAAGAAGCTTTTTCTTCCCTATCTTTTGAATTCACAGGCTTTACAATCATAGGAGATGCGACAGAGTTAGATACTCTTGAGACCGCAAAGGTTGAAAAAGCCGATGTGGTGCTTGCATTAACCCCGGACGACAACACCAATATAATGACTGCGTTGATTTCTAAGGAGTATTTTGAAGTTCCGCGAGTTATAGCACGTGTTTACGATCCTAACAACATAGACATGTTTTCGGAATTCGGCGTAGAAATCATCTGCCCCACCCTTTTAGCTGTCAAAGAAATACAGAACACTCTGGGGTTCATTGGTGGTGATGAAGGTTGAAAGTTTTCTTAATCGGTGGAAGGAATATAGCTTATCATTTAGCCAGAAGGCTGTTGAATAAAGGTTATCAAGTAGTGCTCGTTAATAAAGACGAAAAGCTCAATGAAGGACTGGCAAAAAGGCTAAAAAAGGCTATTATTATCACAGGAGATGGAAGTAAAAGGCATGTCCTTGAACAACTTGAAATAACATCAAAGGATCTTTTTGTGGCACTTACACCAAATGATCAGGATAATCTGGTGGCGAGTTTAATCGCTAAGAGGGTTTTCGGCATTGAAAATCCCCTTGCTTTGATCAATGACCCTGACAACGAAGCGGCTTTCAAAAAACTGGGAATTGGAACCACTGTAAGTCCCACTAATATACTCGCCCAGGCAATTGAAGAGAGGATTTTCAAAGAACAAATTACCAACCTCATTCCATCATTTGAACAGATAGCTGTTTTTCAGATCGAAATGGAGGAACAATCACCTGCTGTAGGTAAAAGGGTTATGGAACTTGCAATTCCACGAGAAAGTGTTATAGGGGCCATTATTAGAGCTGGGGAAGCGATTATCCCCCGTGGGGATACCATAATCAAAAGTGGCGACAAATTAATTGTTCTCAGCAAACCTACTGTTCAGTCCTCCGTTTTCGAATCGTTGCTGGGAGAGGTGTAAATGTATATCCACAGTCTGAAAAAGCGTTATCAAATTGTTTTTGGCTATATTGGCAATTTGTTCATATACTTTCCTCTTATACTAATGATCCCGGTTTTGTTTTGTTTCTGGTATCCCGAGGAATGGGGTGACAGTCTCTTCTTTTTGGCCTCCGCTCTTGTGAGTTTGGCTTTTGGCTTTGCTTTTAAGTATTGGCTAAAGGTGAAACCAGGGACACCCATTTCTGTTCAAGAAGGAGCGATCATTGTTGTCTTTGCCTGGGTTTTCGGAATAATTTTTTCCGCTTTGCCTTTTATTTTTGCAGGTATTCTTGACTTCTCACAGGCTGTATTTGAATCCACCAGTGGCTGGACAACAACAGGACTCACGTTGGTAGATGTGACGAAAATTCCAAAGATATTCCTTGTATGGCGAAGCTTGATGCAGTTTTTTGGCGGTGCTGGCTTTGCGATTATCATGATGTCAGCTATCGTAGGGCCAGGTGGTTTTGGACTCTACCACGCTGAAGGTAGGGTTGACAATCTTGTGCCGAATGTCAAGAGTTCCGTTCGGCGAATACTAATTATTTATTTCAGCTACGCGATAGCCGGAGTAATCGCACTTAGAATCGTAGGAATGGGCTGGTTTGATGCTTTTAACCATTCCCTCACCGGGTTGGCAACAGGTGGATTCTCTACAAGAGCAGGATCAATTGGCGAATTCAACAGCGTGCCAATAGAGATGGTAATTATAATCCTCATGTTTTTGGGAACTACTGGATTTGGAATTCACTATGCACTCTGGAAAGGAAATTTCAAGGCCTTGTCAAAAAACGGAGAACCTAAATTAATGGGAATCACCGTCCTTCTCTTTACTCCTTTGCTAATGGGTTCAACCTTTGGATACCTTTTTAGCCATGCTTCGGAATCTTTTAGGCATGCTACTTTTCAAGCTGTGTCTGCCCTTACCGGCACAGGTTTTTCAACGGTTGACTTCACCAGCTGGAGCCAAAGAGGTTTTTTTGCCGGTCTGTACCTGTTGACCCTATTAATGATCTTCGGGGGCGACATGGACTCAACCTCCGGTGGTCTCAAACAATACAGATTGTACGCCCTTATAAAACTAATCGGAGTGGAGATAAAAGAATTCTTCCTCCCCAGAAGCGCTGTGGTAAGAACAGAAATCTGGAAGGGAGAGAACAAGAGATACATAGATTCTAACCTTGTTAAAGAAATTTTGATAATATTTTCTTTGTACTTCCTGACGTTTGGAGTTGGTACAGCGGTAATTTCTTTTTACGGATACTCTCTTGCTGACTCCGCCTTTGAGTACGCGTCAGCTTTGAGTACAGTTGGGCTTTCAGTGGGTATAACCCGTCCTGATGCTCCACTTGGTATAATTTGGGCCGAAACTGTGGGGATGTTTCTGGGGCGCCTGGAATTTCTGGTAATAGTGTATGGAATCACAAAAATGATAAAAGATGCAAAGCTCGCGCTCACAACAGAAAGAAGTCAAAGAAAGCTGAAGGGAAGGGAAGCACATGATTAAGAGGATAAAAGGAACTCAGGATATTTATTTGGAGGAGATGAAATATTGGCATTATGTTGAAAGTGCTGTAAGAGAAGTCACCAGACTATACGCCTTTCAAGAGGTTAGAACACCTATTTTCGAAGCAACAGAGCTTTTCAAGCGTAGCGTAGGTGAATCCACAGATGTTGTACAAAAAGAGATGTACACTTTTGAAGACAAAGGCGGGAGATCCATAACTCTCAGGCCAGAGGGTACTGCAAGTATAGCAAGGGCTTTTGTAGAAAACGGTTTTATAAATCTTGGCGCTCCTATGAAGCTCTATTACATGGGACCAATGTTCAGGTATGAAAGACCCCAAGCTGGCAGGCTAAGGCAATTTCATCAAATTGGTATAGAAACTCTCGGTTCTTCACATCCCACAGCAGATTATGAGGTAATAGAATTTGCCATGAGCCTTCTGAAAAGGTTGAAAATAGATGATGCGAAACTCTACATAAACACGGTAGGGTGCGAAAAATGTCGCCCGAATTACAAGCAAGCTCTCAGAGATTTTTATGCTGATAAAATCGACGGGCTTTGTACAGACTGTAAAAGACGTTATGATACCAACATAATGCGCCTTCTCGACTGCAAGGTTGATAGCGAAGTGGCCGCTAAAGCACCATCCATCCATTCATATCTCTGCGATGAATGTTCAAAGCACTTTAACGAACTTCAAGAATTACTGAAGGCAAATAACATAGATTTTGAGATAGATTCCAGATTAGTCAGAGGGCTTGACTACTATACAAAAACGGCATTTGAAATAAGGGCCGAATCGTTGGGGAGTCAAAACCAGATAATCGGTGGTGGACGTTACGACGGCCTCGTTGAATATATTGGCGGGAAAGCTATCCCGGCTGTTGGTTTCGCAGCGGGGATTGAAAGAATAATAATGGTGCTGAGAAGTATGGGTATCAAACCTGAGACAGAAGAAATCGCTTCTGTTGCCGTTTTGCCTATGTTAGAAAATGCTTTTACCCTTGCTTTTGAATATGCGAGACGTCTCAGGAAGAGGAATATCTCCGTTTTCGTAGATGTAATGGAACGCAACCTCAGAAACAGATTAAAACATGCCTCAAGAATAGGGACAAAAATAGTTGTTATTATCGGAGAAGAAGAGATCGAGAAAAACCTTGCCACAGTAAAAGTTCTGGATACGGGTTCTCAGTTCAAAGTAGATGGCGATTTTATGGCGAGCTTTGTCGAGGAAAAATTAATGGAATTATAGGATTTAAGGTTGTCTCATAAAGAAAATCAAAAATAATGGTCGATTTTCGCATATATCCACTTGTAATCACCTCTCATGCTGTGATATTATATAATATAGCTTGTAATAGCTTGGCATGGGAGGGATTATTATGGACCAAAGCAAACTAAAAGAGTTTCTCGATTCCTCGCCCAGTATTCAGGAAATAAGAAAGTTCGCTAAAATGCTGGGATTGAGGATCAAACGCACTATGAAAAAGCGCGATTTATTGAAGCTACTAAAAAAAGAGCTGGAAACGTTAGAAATTACTTCGTCTGTTACCTCATCACAGCATAATGGTGAAGAACGGCTTCATCCTTCACTACCAATGGACTTTGATCTTCCCAGCAGTTATGGAAAAGACCGTCTTGTTCTCCTTCCTGTAAATCCACGATGGATTCATGCATATTGGGATTTTTCCTCTAACTCGAGACAAAAGCTTCTTGCAAGTGAAGCTACATTGAGACTTTACGATGTTACAAACATCATTTTTGATGGCAACAACGCTCATAGAATAAAGGAAATGCGTATCTCAGCTTGTGAAGGAAATTGGTATTTCGAAGTTGATTTTTCAGATGCCGATTATCTGGCTGAAATAGGTTACTATGAATCAGGTAAATTCTTTCCTTTGTTCCGCTCCAATCTTGTGAGGACACCCTCTGATCATCCAAAATTTACTGAAAGGGAAAAATGGATTGATCTCTCTACACGAAAAGCAAAGGTAATTGTTGTAGGCAATGGTGAAAAACATTTTTCTGAAAAGAACATCGGTACACTTACTACCAGTTTTATGAATCCTTCATCGGAAGAATTTGTGAAATATTTGGAAACTCATATGAGTGGTGGTGCTATGCATGAGTAATGGATATTTTGTCCTTACACTTCATGCCCATTTACCTTATATCAACCACCCGGATTTTTCTGAATTCATGGAAGAAAAATGGCTCTTTGAAGCCATAAATGAAACTTATCTGCCTTTATTGAGGGTTTTCAAGAGGTTAAAGTCGGACCATATCCCCTTTAAAGTCACCATGAGTATTACCCCACCACTTATGGAAATGCTTTCTAACCCTGATTTGAAAAGAAAATATCTCTCCCATCTCACCAAGCTCATTGAACTCTCAGAAAAGGAAGTAAAGAGGACTGCCGCAGAACATCCCAAAAAGCACAAAATGGCGAAATTCTATCTTGATGACTTTAAAGCACTGAAGGAATTATACGAATCGATAAATGGAGATATTGTTTCGGCTTTTATGGAATTCCAACGCAGTGGAAATCTTGAAATAATTACATGCAATGCGACACACGGCTTTTTGCCCTTGATGGCAAGATACCCGGAAGCGGTTAATGCGCAGATTAAGATAGGTATCGAGACATATCGAAGTCATACAGGAATCTTGCCAAAAGGGATTTGGCTCGCTGAATGCGGTTACACCCCCGGAGTAGATGAGTTTTTGAGAAAACACGATCTTTCTTTCTTCTTTGTAGATTCACACGCTTTATGGTTTTCCGATCCAGCTGCAAGATATGGGGTATATAGGCCTGTGATTACTCCTTCAGGTGTTTTCGCCTTTGCGAGAGATCCTGAATCCAGCCAGCAGGTTTGGAGCGCCGAAATTGGATATCCCGGCGATAGCCGATACAGAGAATTTTACAGAGATGTTGGCTTTGATCGCGAAGACTGGTATGTTGCACCGTATGTTGACCCAAGTGGTGAAAGGCACAACACAGGAATCAAGTACCACAAGATAACATCTAAGAAAGTGAGTCTAAACCAAAAGGATTATTACGATATTGACGAAGCTATGCAGGCAGTAAAGGAGCATGCACATGACTTTGCCATGAAAAAGAAGGAACAGGTACAAAGGCTTTTTGAAACCCTTGGAGGAATAGAACCAGTTATTGTTGCACCTTTTGATGCGGAACTCTATGGTCACTGGTGGTTTGAAGGACCATATTTCATTGAGGAATTTTTCAGAGCCATTGTTGATATAAAGGAGCTAAATCCCGCAACACCACCCGAGGTGATCAATGCTATTGACATAGTACAAGAAGTCACCCCGGCTGCCTCTACCTGGGGCGCCAACGGCTATAACGAAGTATGGTTGAACGGGAAAAACGATTGGATTTACCGTCATCTTGATGAAATGATAGAGAAGATGATCAAACTGGCAAGAGAATACTACAAAGAAAAAGACACATTGAAGATCAGAGCCCTGAACCAAATGGCACGGGAGTTGCTTTTAGCTCAATCCAGCGACTGGGCTTTCATTATAACAACAGGAACCACAGTAGAATATGCGGCAAACAGGACAAAAACGCACATCAAAAGGTTCAACGACCTGTTCGAAAAACTCCACAGCAATAGTCTTGACCCAAAAGAATTGGAGACATTGGAGTGGGTAGATGGAATATTCAAAGATATTGATTACAGAATATATGCGGGCTAACTGGTTGATTGTATGAAAATATTGTTGGATATTAACCGGCAGATTTTTGTAATACAAGTCAAACACTTTGATTTTTTTAGCTTTAGCTGTGATATAATTTAATATTGTCAGGGGGAGGTGGCTGTATGCCTCCCCTTATTGGTTGATATAGTAGATATCACGGTGAGTGGAGGGAGAATTGATGCACAGAAGACATTGGCTCAGAAAAATCCAAGTCCCAGTTATCTGGGCAATCGCTGTACTTTTCGCGGCGGGTGTTATATGGTGGTCAGTAGCCACTTTCATGTCATCAGGTGGAAAGGCTAGGCCAAACTCTACAAATGCAAACATCAAGATCGAGGATACAGTGGCTTACCTGACAAAAGCTGGATCACCTCTTGATGATGAAAGATATTGGATCACTTACACAGAGTTTTCAGGCGATGTTCAGGACTCTCTAAACAGCCTGAAAAAGCAGGGTATTGTACTTGACCCATATTTTGGCGATTCACAGCGCCCAAGCGAGATAGATTACAGGTATAGTATCCTCATGAACCTCGTGGATCAGAAGATACTAAGTTACTATGCTCTGAATAAGGGAATATATCCCACGAATGAAGAGTTAAATGCCAAAGTAGACGAAATTGTAAACCAATACGCTTCCGATGAGCAATACAAACTTCAAATAGAGCAACTATATGGTTCCATAGATGCCTTCAGGGAACTGGTTGAAAAATACGTTGCAAATGATTTGTTGAGGGCAAAAATCATACAAGATGTTTTCCCAAACATTGATAACGATGTGAAGCAGTATTTCGACGAAAACAAAGATGAAATAAAAGACAAATATGAAAAAGTTGATGCGAGCCATATACTCGTTGACTCTGAAGCCAGCGCAACGGAAATAAAAAATATGATCGAAAGCGGTAAAATTTCCTTCTCTGAAGCGGCCAGTGAGTTCTCCATAGATACACAATCGGCGGCCCTTGGAGGAAGTCTTGGAAGTTTTGGGCACGGGCAAATGGTTCCTGAATTTGAACAAGCTGCTTTCAGTGCAACGCCAGGAGTTATCGTGGGTCCGGTGAAATCGGAATACGGATATCACCTCATAGAAGTGGCCACCAAAACGACTTTCGATACCTACGATGAGCTGGTGAAGAGTTCTGTTTATGATCAGGTAAAAAGCGATTACCAGAACCAGGAGTTCACCAACTGGCTAAAAGAGTACAAGACCAGGGAAGCCTTAGGCTATGTTATCAACGAGCCAGACCTCAAGCTTTACGAAGAATACAAAAAAGCTGATAGCGAAGAAGCAAAAACAGCTTTCTTTGAAAAGCTTGAAAGCACCCTTTTTGATTCTGAAGGAAATATAATAATCTCGAGTAGCTTCCTTTCTCCAGCTCTCTATACGCAACTCGCAGACGAAAAATTGGACAATCTTGATTCTGAGATTTTCAAACTGAAGGATATGGAGAAATTATATGAAAGCCTACCAGCAACTGTAATCTCCCTCTCTGCCGAGGATATACAGAGCAAAATAGATGAGTTGAATGACAGTACAGATACCGAGGCGAAAAACCTGTATTCAGATGCAAAAAAGTTAAAAGATTATGAAACAGAACTGGGTTTAACAGAAAAGTCCGCTGTTGAAGAAATGCTCTCTAAACTCGAAGCAGAGAAAGATAATTTGAATACTAAATTCACACGCGTTGTCAAGTTCCTCTATGAAAGCATTCCATATTCAAGCAAAGTAGTCGAATACGCATATAAAGTTGATAACGAAAATCCTGAGATTATTTATAGATACAACGAACTTAAATACAATCAAAATTTAAAACCACTGCTTAGCGACTCCTCAACACTGGAAAGTTATGTCAATTATTACAAACAGTATTTTGGAGATAACGCCAGGAGCTTCCTTATTGATTACCCACTTCAGAGCATTGAGCAGGAGCTTAACCAGAAAATCATAAGTCCCACAGGCGTGGCCACAGATTTGAAAGTAAACGCACTCTTTTTGCTTGTAGATGCCTACGAAAGACTAGCGAATATCTCTATGGATTCACCTGTATATCAGATATACCTTATGAGTGAAAAACACTATCTTGAAGAGTTGGATAAATTGATGCCAGGCGATGAAAATATCGTCTCAAGGATTTCAGCTATTGAAGGGTTGTTAAAAACACCGCCGGCATCGCCTACTCCTGAAGCCACTGAATAAGCAAACGGGGTGGCTTGGCCACCCCGTTTTAGTTCTGGCTGGGGCGGGAGGACTCGAACCTCCGAATCTCAGAGCCAAAATCTGATGCCTTACCAGCTTGGCTACGCCCCAACGTAGTACATAAAGATTCTAACACCACCCTTTTTAGGTGTCAAGAATGCAGGGGGTATGAAACCATGAAGCAAATCAAGGTTAAGGTAAAAAAACTCAATGAGGAAGAGTTTTTCCCTGAAGGAATTACACTAGCTGAAATTGCGAAATTCTATCGGGATAGATTCGTATCACCGATTATGGCAGCAAGGTTAAACAATTCTGTTGCCGAATTGATCAAAAAAATATATCAAGATGTCGAAATAGAATTCGTTGATTTGAGAGACAGAGATGGCTTGCGAATATATACAAGAGGAATTCTCTTTGTTCTTTTTATGGCAGTAAGACAGTTATATGGAAAAGTAAAGCTCTATGTTCACCATTCACTTGGATCGGGTCTTGTATGCGAAGTTCCAGATCTAAAAAAAGGAAATCTGGATTTGGGGGCAATTGAATCCGAAATGCAAAAAATCATTGAATTGAATCTTCCCTTTATCAAAGAAACCATAAACAAGTTCGATGCAATAAAACTCTTTTTGGAAGATAACCAGCGCGAAAAAGCCATTCTTTTTAAATACAGAAAGAAAAGCACTGTTAATATCTATCGCTGCGGGGAATATTTCAACTACTACTATGGTTACATGCCAACTTCAACAGGTGACCTCAGATGGTTCAAATTGCTGCCCTACAAAAACAGGTATTTCATTCTCAATCTTCCAACCAACAGCTCACCAACGGAAGTCCCGGATTTTTTAGACCGTCCAAAGCTCGCTAATGTGTTTATGGAACACGAAAATTGGGGAAGAATACTTGGAGTAAAAACCGTGGGTGAGTTGAATAGCATTATCGCTTCCGGAGACAGTGAAACAGCCGAATTGATAAGAATTGCCGAGGCCCTTCACGAAAAGAAGATTGCCAATATTGCCGATGAAATCGCAAAAAGGGAAGGGACAAGATTGATTCTCATTGCTGGACCTTCAAGCTCTGGAAAGACCACTTTTTCTAAAAGGCTGATGCTCCATTTGAAGGTTCTCGGATTTCGCCCTATACAAATCTCCCTTGATGACTATTTTGTAGATAGGGAAAAAACACCAAAGGATGAAAACGGAAATTATGATTTCGAATCCATAGAGGCGTTGAATCTCGAGTTATTCAACGAGCAGATGAACCAGCTTATGGAAGGAAAAGAGGTTCATCTGGCAAGTTTTAATTTTAAAACGGGCAAAGGCGGATTCAGGAGCACACCCACAAAAATAAACGAAGATCAGCCTATAATTGTAGAGGGAATACACGGTCTTAATGAACAGCTCAGTAGAGGAGTGCCTTCTCAGAAAAAATTCAAGATATATGTGAGTGCACTGACGCAAATGAACCTCGATGATATGAACAGAATACCCACTACGGATGTCAGATTACTGAGAAGAATCGTCAGAGATTATCGATACCGCGGACACAGTGCTCTTGATACAATAAAAATGTGGGGGAATGTCAGAAACGGCGAAGAAAAATACATCTTTCCATTTCAGGAGCAGGCTGATGTGATGTTTAACTCAGCTCTTGTATATGAATTGGCAGTATTAAAAATGTTTGCAGAACCTCTACTCTTGCAAATAGACAACTCAGAACCGGAATTTGCAGAGGCCAAGCGGTTGCTAAGATTTATTGATTATTTCTTACCAATTACCGCCATGGAAGAAATTCCTAGAACATCGTTATTGAGGGAATTCATCGGCGGTAGCACTTTTAGATATTAGTGAGAAAGGAGAATGCTCAAATGGAGGAAATTTCTAAAGAAGACCTGGTAAAACGCCTGAAGAGAATAGAGGGGCAAGTTCGTGGCCTTCAACGTATGATCGAAGAAGAACGGGATTGTGGCGATATATTGATACAGGTTTCCGCAGTTGTTTCGGCTTTATCAAAAGTCTCCGAGCTCACAGCAAAAAGCTATGCCCATAAGTGCATTGTTGAGATGAATGAAAAAGGGGATACGTCTGAGCTTGACGCTCTCATAGAAAGCATAATAAAACTCAGGAGGTTTTGACTTTGATCCAAGCTGGTGATAGAGTTCTCGTGCTTACCGATGATAATTCACGCTACCTTATAACGCTAAAAGAAGGTAGTATATTTGGCACTCACCTTGGAAATATATTGCACGAGGAAATTATTGGAAAAGAATATGGGGATCTCATTAAAATTGGCAGGAATACCGCTTATCTTTTAAAGCCAGGTATTGTGGATCATATCTTTAACCTGAACAGGCGAACGCAAATCGTGTACCCAAAGGATATGGGCTTTATTATTCTGATGCTGGATATCAAAGAAGGAGATCTGGTAGTGGAATGCGGTTCCGGTAGCGGCTCAATGACCAGCGCTTTTGCGAGATATGTCGGCTCCAATGGCAAAGTGGTATCCTATGAGCGCAGGGAAAAATTCATGGAACGAGCAAGAGACAATGTCAACCAGCTTGGAGTAGGGGACCGCGTAGAATTCAAATTGAAAGACATTGAGGAAGGCATCGATGAAAAAGAAGCAGATGCTTTTTTTCTCGACGTTCCGGATCCGGTGCCCCATTTGAAAGAAGTTCTTCGTTCGCTCAAGGGCGGAGGAAGATTTTGCGTTCTTTGCCCCACAACCAACCAGGTGCAATCTGTACTCGAGACTCTGAGCGAAGAAGACGTTGTTGACATAGAAGTCTGGGAAACCTTTGTTAGAAAGATGAAAATAAATCCAAAAAGATTCAGGCCAGAAGACAGAATGGTTGGCCATACGGCCTATTTAATCTTTGGTGTGAAAGTCTCACGAGGAGGCGAAAAGGTATGAAGAGTAGAAAATTCCTTAAAATTCTTGCCACAACGGCAATAATCATCAGTATTTTTGTTTTTGGCGCGTTTAAAAGTCTAAAATACGAAGAGATGCTTTCTGAGTTCCAGCCTGTCTTTGAGATAATGAACTACGTTCAGAAGTCATATTACGACGTGGAGAAAGTCGATTATGACAATATTCTCAATGAAACTCTTAAGGGAGTTATGAAAGGACTAAAGGATCCATTTGCTTGGTATTTCACCCCGATAGAAACCAATGAGAATACCATTGATACCAAATCTGAATACGGTGGAATTGGCGCAGTCGTCCAGTATAACACAGAATATGACTGCCTTGAGGTTGTCGCCCCCATGGTGGATAGCCCAGCAGAGAAGGCTGGATTGCTTACAGGTGACCTCATTGTTGAAATAGATGGACATCTTGTTTCAGAAACGGGTTATTACGAATCTGTCAATCTCCTTCGAGGAAAACCTGATACACAGGTAGAAATAAAGGTTCTCAGAAAAGGCGTTGAAGAACCCTTGATGATAACCATCACTAGAGCGGAGATCAAGATCAAAACGGTTAAATATTCGCATATCGATTACAACGGAAATACAATTGGCTATGTGCGGATTACACAATTCAGTGAACCAACTTACGAAGAGTTCCAGAAAGCGTTGAATAATGTGATCAATTCGGATGGTTTGATAATTGACCTGAGAAACAATCCCGGGGGACTTTTAAGCAGTGTGTTGAGGATCTCAAGTTTAATTCTTCCCGAAGGAAAAACTGTGATCACGATTAAAGATAGAGAGGGTTCTCAGGAAGTTTATAGATCCTGGGGTGGATATTTCAGCGAATTGCTAAAGACCAAACCAATGGTGATTCTCGTAAATGGTGGTAGTGCTTCGGCCTCTGAAATTCTCACCGGCGCTTTGAAAGACCATGGAGTTGCAACGGTTGTTGGTACCAAAACCTTTGGCAAAGCTGCGGTACAAACCGTTTACCATTTATCTAATGGCGGGGAAATCTGGCTACCGACAGCGCATTATCTCACACCCAATGGCTCTGATATTCATTTGAAGGGAATTGAACCAGATATAACTGTGGAAGCCACTGCCAGCGCTAATAACAACAGTGAGCTTACGGTTTCAAAGGTTGAGCTTGATCCTGAAAATGATATACAATTGAAAAAAGCCCTTGAGGTTATTGAAGAAAAGCTAAAATAAGATGCGTTTTGCCGGGTATGTGATTATCATCGCAATGGTTGCTTTACTTTTCGGCTCATTAACTCTTTTTCGAGCGGGTGTGAACCAGAAAGAGTATATTTTCAAAAGAGTCCCCGCCCCTTTTTTCCGTATCACATCCGCTTTTTATGAGCCGTTACTGGGTATAGCGAAAAAGCTTAAAGGCATTTCTCATGCAAGTGCCGTAATCGACCATTCAAAGGAACTCGGCTTTGGGCCCTGGAATTACGTTATCAAAGCAGGAAAATTTGGAATAGTTTCCACTGATTATTCCCGATACCAAAAGCTTGTGTTATATGCGCGTATAGAAACCGGGATAGATGCAAAGGCCGAAAGCAAATACTCATGTATTTCCGGTATAAAAAGGTTGGTACGGGAAGTCAAAGATTATGGATCATTTTTCTTAGAATACCGGGCAGGGTATTGCATTATTACCAGCGGGGAATATCAAAATTTCTCAAAAGAGGAAGCTGGTTTGAATGATGTTTTTGCACTCACTGAGAAAACTCTTGGAGATTTCGTCTTGAGATCTGTTACGGGTAATGGGGCAGTAGCATTGTGTGATGATGTTGAGCTTTCACAGAATGCTGAGACTATCTTTAACAGCTACCACATCGAGAAACTGCCATTGCGCTTTTTTCTTACTGCGAAAAAGCCGGCAATGTGATCTGTTGGAATACCATACTAGTGTTTAAAAAGCGGATTAACGCACGCTCGTATAGGTCTAAAGATTTTCTACAAAACTATGGAAAGGTGATATTATCTGTTATATTCTAATAGAATAGGTAGAAGCTTTTTCCAGCTTATTTAGTGTGGTGGTGGAATGAGAAAACTGGCTTCCTTTGTCATAAATTACAAATTGCCTATTATCGCTGTCTTCCTTTTTCTAGCTATAGTGGGGGGATATTACGCCAGTAAACTGGTCGTGAATTCCGATTTGATGAAAATCCTTCCACCTGACGATCCCATAATTCAGCGGTATAAAGAATTTATGCAAAATTCCAGTACAGGCGATATCACTTATGTGGTGCTTCAAACCTACGAAAAAAACCAGGAAGGAATTGAAAAGCTCAAAGATGTCGCTAAAAA
>Ga0190359_1000742_pt1 | contig 21699 bp, 25 predicted proteins | sample 48721823_MG_FD_161269 | JGI IMG/M metagenome (GOLD analysis project Ga0190359, IMG submission 161269) | Hydrothermal vent microbial mat bacterial communities from Southern Trench, Guaymas Basin, Mexico - 4872-18-2-3_MG | ecosystem: Environmental > Aquatic > Marine > Hydrothermal vents >... | reverse complement strand
CATACGCATCGCACAGATCTGAAAGTCGTCTCCCTTCTACCAGATGCTCTTTCAGAATTGCTACCTTTTGCTCAGCCGTATACTTGCGTCGTCGCTTTGCCATCTCGTTTTCCTCCTCTCCTCTCTATAGTTAACAGATTCAGAGGAAAACTCCAATTCCATCTGAAGCAGAATACGCGTTCCTAATTGTGGCGATTTCTTCATCTATTTTCTCCGTTACGCGTACAACTATGGTGAAAAATGAAAAGCTGCATAGCGGTTTTGCTCCTGACGCTACTTAGAACGTAACCTGATTTATCAAATTGCAGTGTATACCCTCCGAACGAAGCGAGGGCTGCTCTAGCTTGGGTCAGGCATTCTTTGGCGAACTTTTCTCTCGGGCGACCGCATCTGCTAAAACACATACAATCTCATATAGTATTGTGGCACCAACAAGTGCAGTATTCCCCGTAGGATCAAAAGGTGGTGATACTTCAACCACGTCCCCACCAATCAAATTAAGACCTGCAAGTCCCCGTATTAGTGCCTGTGCCTGAATAGGCGTCAAGCCACCGATTTCTGGTGTTCCAGTGCCTGGGGCAAAGGCAGGGTCGAGGCAGTCGATATCGAAGGAGATATAAGTCGGACCTTGGCCTACAACACGTCTTATTTCATCAAGTGTTGCCTCAATCCCCAAGGCGGTAAATTCTTCCATGAACATGACCCGTATCCCTGCATCTTCAGAGGCCTGCCAGCTTTCTTCTGAGTTCTGTGCCCCCCGTATGCCAATTTGAATCGTCCTCTTTGGGTCAAGGAGACCTTCTTCCATTGCTCGCCGGAATGGGGTGCCATGCGTCAGTTTATGCCCAAACTCAGTATCATTCGTATCGGTATGAGCATCTAGGTGTACCACACCCACTGGTCTCTCCGCCGCAATAGCACGTAAAATTGGCAAACTAATCGAGTGATCACCACCTACACTTAGGGGCACTGCCCCAGCCACACATATCTTGCGATAAAAATCGGTGATGTCGGCAAAGCATTGTTGCAGGTCAAAAGGATTCGTAAAATTAACATCACCTAAGTCTGCGACATTGCATTGTTCATAGGGGTTAACCCGCGTCACGTGATGGATGGAACGAGTAAAACTTGACATATTTCGAATTTCTCGAGGGCCATGTCGCGCCCCCGGTCGGTTTTCGGTTGCACCATCATAGGGCACGCCAATCAGGGCAATATCTATACCTGATGGGTCGTTTACCAAAGGTCTTCTCAACAATGTCGCAACACCAGCATAACGAAGCGCAGCCCCTTCCATGTTACATTCCTCCTTCATGTTTCTTGAGCTCCAGTTTCCTGAAAATATTGAATGCCTAACGGACTCTTCAGGTACAGCGATTAGCTGTCGGCTGAAAGAGCAAGGGTCAAGTAAGCCGCTGCGGTGAGGTTGACATATTCATTGATGGTTGTTTGATCAGATGACTCATGGTACCTTCTTACCTGTCTGCGTGCCTGCCTGATCCAACCTGCAAAACCATGCTGAGACTATCGACCTTTTCCCCTATTGCCCGCGGCTTCTTGAACCATGTCAGGTGGAGCATTTTGTTAAGCCAATTTTAAAGACAGATGTATATTGAATAGCATCAACCGGGCAAACATTCAGGCAACGAGCACAACTGAAGCAATCTGCTGGCATTTTCTTGCCAGCAACAAGACCTTTTGAGGCCTCCAAAGGGCATGCCTTTATACATGCACCACATTGGGTACACTCATCTTGGTCAATTCGAACGCGAAAAATGCTAAATCGCTCAGCTATCCATGAAACAAAACCAAAAGGGCAAATAAACTGACAAAAAGGACGATAGATAATGAATGATCCCAACAAGGTACTAATAACCGTCAGCAGAATGCTAAAGGTCTCAAAATCGAGATTAAACAGATTAAAGGGATTAACATAGTGATATATAACGGTTCCCTTACGACCTCCAAAGACACCGAACAGGAAAAGTAACATGGCAATAAAGAGACAAGCTCGGATTGTGTTTGTCAATATAAATGGGAGCTTTTTCTGTTTAATTCTTCGCAGAATGGGCAGGCTATAGATCAACTCCTCAAAAGCGCCAAAAGGACACGCCCAGCCACAAATCATCTTGTTGCCAACAACAGCAAGTATGATGAAAAAACCGAAGGCTATTACTTTGGCTCCTGGATCAGGATAAAGCCCCACCATGGATTTGAATACCTTAACGATGCCCTCCATCGGGTTAGGTGATTTTCCCAAAAGAAATCCAGCCACAATTACTGAAAGCAAGAGAGAAACAATATACGGAGATCTGGGATACCAGGTGCGCCTTTGTTTGGTATCGGAACCGTCTGGTCGCCCTAGCATAGTGAGAAAAACAAGGCCCCCCAGCACCAATGCCACATAAACATAGTACTTAACAGTGGCATCAACATGCGAAAGAATGTGGTGGACTGCATGCTGAAGTTCTTCGTGTGTCACGCCTAATTTTCGGAGAGGTTTTATCTTGGAGACATCGAGCGGCAATTTCAGTTCACGGGCAAGGGCTTTCCCAGTGACGCCCAGTTTAGGGGCAATTTGCCGAATTGACATATCAACGCTGAACTTAACCGTCTTCTTTGGTTTGGAGGCCGGATTCATTAAAAAACCAAGGCCCACGATAGCCACCATTAGGGCGGCTGTTGCAAACAACGAAATCCGTTGCTTAACAGAGAGCTGTGAGAACCAATAAAAAGTTTTCCTATTCTCTTTATTCATATACTGGCATAACCTTAACCGTGAGCCACCGAGGTTACGAGGACGGGTCCACTTTTATCAGCGCAGTTCATTCGATGATGGACTGCCGTAGCAGCAGATCAATGGTTTTCTCGGTATATCCCAATTCATGAAGTACCTGGTGAGTATCAAGTCTTTCTTTCTCGGGTATAGATCCTGCTGCACCCGGGGTCCTAGAGAGCCGTGGAGCTGGCGCAGGCTGAACAATACCTTCCCGCTCAAGAAAGACGCCTCTATGTCTGTTGTGTGGATGACTGGCCACCTCATTGAGCTCAAGTATAGGGGCCACACAGGCATCGGTTCCCTCGAATATCTCCATCCATTCATCCCGGGTCTTTGTCTTGAAGGTTCGGGCGAACAGATCGATCATCTCGGGCCAGCGTTTCATGTCGTTTTGATCAGGCAGTGCGGATGGGTCAAGTCCAAGGCCCTCAATGAGCTTTTCGTAGAATCGGGCCTCAATGGCACCTACTGCGATAAATTTCCCGTCTGCGGTTTCATAGGTTTGATAATACGGGGCCCCGGAATCCAGTACATTGGTGCCTATATCCAATGTCATCAGCCCATGGCCCCTTAGCCCAAAGAAAAAGGTGGTAAGATTAGCTGAGCCATCCACCATGGCAGCATCTATCACCTGGCCCTTGCCAGAGCGGTTTCTCTCAATGAGAGCCAGCAGTATGCCCATGGCACAAAGCATACCACCGCCTGCAAAATCCCCAAGCAAGTTGCACGGGGGCAGAGGCCTTTCCCCTTTGCGCCTGAAAAGAGAAAGGGCACCAGAAACCCCAATGTAGTTAATGTCATGCCCTGCCATGGAGGCATAAGGGCCTTCCTGGCCCCACCCTGTCAAACGCGCATAGATGAGGCTAGGGTTGATTTTGAGCGCTTCTCCCGGCCCAAGGCTCAATGACTCCATCACACCCGGCCGATATGGCTCAATGAGCACATCATATTGTTCCATCATCTTTTTTACTATGCCCACCCCTTCAGGGCTTTTGAGATTCACGCGGATGAAGCGTTTGCCCCGGTAAAATGGATTTTTCTCCATGAGATTAGGAATTTCAGGCCTTCCCTCAGCAGGTCTGTCAACCACCACAACGTCTGCTCCAAAGTCCGCCAAGATCATCCCGCAATAGGGAGATGGGGCAAGCCCTGCCATTTCTACGACCCTGATCCCGTCAAGGGGTCTATGAGCGGTTTCTCTTGCTTGATTTTGGTTCATAGTGGTATCTCTCCTTCGCTTCTCCTTGAGCATCGCCCTCTTCCGCGACTATACGGGAGCGTAGAAAGCCTGTCAAGCAACACTCCTTGCCTTAGCACAGGCACTACATTTGGCCCTCTACCTGGACGGCTCAGTTTTTTCTTGATTTTTTCCTGCCATCGAGTAATTATGGGCGCGATTTGGTGAACCACCTTGCTCTCAACTTGAAAAAGAGGCATCATGGTAGGTCATCCTCTAAAAAAGCCAATAGTCCCACCTAATACGATTCGCCCAGGGGAATCATTCCTCTGTCAAGATTTTCCACTAAGATCGTTGAACCTTCGCAAAACCCTCCATCAATATATTCTTAACTCTCCGGTATCATTTAAGTATCCAAGGCCTCCATAAGGGAAGGTTAGGGCCAAGGATTTGTACTGGCACGGGGGCAAGGTCTTCTTGTCCGTGAAAACAGAGCGGAGTCAAAGCAAGCATCAAGATAAATAACATTAGATACAAAAAGGAGGTGATGAAGGAAATTCATGAAAAGATGGGCAGTCGGTTGATATTCACCTTTAGCAGTGGAAAGGAGGAATTATGGGCGGATTATTGATCATGGTAATTGCGTTTATAGGTTATCTCCTAGCCTACCAGATATACGGCAGGACCATCGGCAAAAAGATATTCATGTTATCCAATGCCAATAGGACCCCGGCCGTTGAACTGGAAGATGGGATTGACTATGTGCCCACCAAGAAAGAGGTTATCTTCGGCCACCATTTCACCTCCATTGCAGGCACCGGTCCAATTGTAGGACCTGCTATTGGTGTCATCTGGGGATGGGTTCCGGCGATGATTTGGATCTTCTTCGGAACTATAATCATGGGCGCAGTGCACGATTTCGGCGCATTGGTTATCTCTATGCGAAACCAAGGAAAATCAATTGCTGAGTATACCTCCAAATATGTAAATAGCAGAACAAAGTTTCTCTTTTTCGTCATTGTGTTCCTAGAGCTATGGATCGTGATAGCCATCTTCGGACTGGTAATCGCTATTGTTTTTAACATCTTCCCCCAGGCGGTATTGCCAGTATGGTGCGAAATCCCGATAGCTGTAATCCTTGGATACATGGTTTACAAGAAGGGAGCGGGCATTTGGACTTGGTCCATCATAGCCGTTGTGGTGATGTATGCCACAGTCATCTTGGGCTACTGGATCCCTCTCAAAATGCCATCTGTCGCAGGAATTCCACCAACAGGGGTTTGGACAATTATACTGCTGGTTTATGCTTTTATTGCCTCTGTCCTGCCTGTGACAACCCTCCTTCAGCCAAGAGATTTTATCAACTCACATCAGTTGATCGTAGCCCTAGGTTTGTTGGTACTGGGCGTTCTCTTTGCTTCCTTCGGTGGCCATCTACATGTGGTCGCTCCATCAGTTCAGGTGCATCCCGCAAAGGCACCTCCCATGTGGCCATTTCTGTTTGTCACAATCGCATGCGGCGCCATCTCTGGATTTCATTCCCTCGTATCTTCAGGCACATCTTCCAAACAAGTGCGCTATGAAGAGGATGCACTCTTTGTTGGGTATGGGTCCATGCTAATGGAAGGCGTCTTGGCTACCCTGGTAATCGTTGCCGTGGCAGCAGGAATAGGGATAGGATATACAAAGGGTGGAGAAACGGTCACAGGTGTTGCTGCATGGACTGCCCATTATTCCTCTTGGGCCGCTGCAAAAGGGCTGGGATCCAAGATTACCGCCTTTGTTGTGGGTTCAGCTAATATGATCCAGATGCTAGGCATACCCCATGGAATTGCCCTAGTGATCATGGGGGTTTTTCTGGCATCCTTTGCTGGGACTACGCTGGATACCGCCACCAGGATCCAGCGTTACGTCATTGCAGAGTTGACCAGTGACATTAAACTGAACTTCCTCTCTGGAAGGTATCCTGCCACTTTTATTGCTGTCGGGAGTGCTATGTGGCTGGCCTTTGCAACGGGTGCAAGCGGCAAGGGGGCGCTCACCCTCTGGCCGATGTTTGGGGCAGTCAACCAAACCCTTGCTGCCCTTGCACTGATTGTTATCACCGTGTATCTCAAGTATAAGGGTGGCCTGAAATGGATAGTGTCAGGCCTTCCTGCAACCTTCATGGCAATAATGACCATCTGGGCTGTTGTGCTCAACCAAACCAGCTTTCTCCACAAGCACAATACACTGCTAACAGTGGTCAACCTGGCAATTTTGGTTGTGGTCCTGTGGATTGTGGTAGAAGGCGTTATCAAATTCTTCACCATTAGTGGTGAACCTGCCGGCGAACCTGAGGTCGCATCCGGCTAATACAGGAAATATTCAATAAGGGAAAATTGGGAGGAGGCTAATTGATGCCCCTCCCAATTATAAGCCATAAGAGGCAAGGCATTTGGGATGAACTCGCAACAGGAAAACAGTATGGAGGCGCGCCTGAAAAGGCTTTATTTTATACTTCTAACCCCGGTAATAGCAGGCTTCTTCGTTACATATATTATTAAGATATTCACGAGGACTGGCGTGGCAACGCCCAGCGGAATGTCGCTAATGGCACCTGTTCTATTTGTCCTAGCCATATCATTCGGGGTTGCCTTTCCTATTCTCTGGAGAACCATCTTTGTAAACAAAAACCGCAACCGCAAAGAAATAACAGAGTCCGAGCTTCTTAGATTCGAGCAGATAACCCTTTGCATCGCAATGGTGGCGCCTTACGCTTCATTAATTGCCTTCCTTTTTGACATTCCCCAGTTTCACTTTTATGGCACTGTATTGGCAAGCCTTTATGCTGTATACTATTTTTACCCTTCTCAAAAACGAATCACATATGAAAAAAGAATCTTCAGGGCAAAGTGAAATGAAATCACTTTTTAAGATTATTGCTTGCAAAATAAGAAACGTTTGCAAGATAGGAGATGAAATAAGCCGTAGTAGGGCTGTTGAGGCCATTGAAAGCGAATTGGAGGAAATGGAAAATGTCTTTGGCCTCCTCGTTCTGGGGTCTTTCGTGGGGATACCATCCCCTCCCATGCAGATCTCCCTTGACCTCATGCCTTATATGGAGAAGGAACTCCTTTTAATGATGGACAAGGTGGACACGGCCAGCCAGCCCCTGTCCCAGCTTTTCTCAGTTTTTGACATCGGCTAGATATGGCTCGACCAATAAACATCTTTTACCTGGGAAAAGGAGGGGTGGGCAAGTCCACCTCCGCGGCCCTGAATTCGCTTTTCTTATCCAAAAAGGGATTCAATGTCCTTCTTGTCTCCCTAGACCCAGCCCACAATCAATCAGATATTTTTGAGAAAAAGCTCTCAGATAAACCTAAGCCCTTAGCACCCAATTTGGAGGCCATTGAGATAGATCAGGAGCACTGGATAAAACGATACCTCAAGGATGTGCAGCAGCAGATCCGAAGGACTTACAGTTACCTCACATCCTTCAATTTGGAAAAATATTTCAAAGTTATCAAACATTCTCCGGGGCTGGAAGAATACGCACTGATTCTTGCGTTCAAGGAAATTATTAGCAAATTCTCAAAAAATGATGTCCTCGTTTTTGATATGGCACCCACTGCCCTATCGCTCAAATTTTTCAATCTACCCACCCTCTCTCTTGTATGGATCACTCATCTGCTTGCCCTGCGCAAGGAGATCATTAAGAAAAGGGAACTCATTACAAAAGTCAGGTTAATGAAAAAAGAGATTGAAACGGACAAGGTACTTTCCAAGATTCAAGAATCTATACAGGAATACACCTCACTCAAGAGCCTGTTCGAAGATTCAACACTCACAAAGGTAAATCTTGTATTGAATCCGGATCTATTATCCCTTGCGGAATCTAAACGAATTGTAGAAGGACTCACCGCAATAGACATTTCCCTCAGCCAAATTATTGTCAACAAAATGCAAAAAAACTCTTCTCTGGAACATATCACCAGAGAGTTCAAAGAAATTCCCCTTCTGCAGGTTCCCTTTTCCCAAACCCCCTTAATTGGCCTCAATACCTTGCTGCAATTCCTCGAGCAAAACGAGCATGTCCTTATGAACCAGCCATTGGAACTGCTCAACAAGGTAACATCATAGCAAAAGGTATTCTGGAGACTGGTTATGAAAAAGACCATGGACAAGGAAATGATGAGGCAGAACGGCACCCCTTAGGCGAGATATAACAAGGGGGCTTTTTGCGATACTTTCTTCGCCATAGGCCTCCCCTTCCTCCACCACTAATTAAGCTAAGGGAGTGAGATTGTGTAGCAGAAGGGAGTCAACCATGGATTTTAGTCCTCTTTTCAAGCCGAAGACCATGGCAGTAATCGGCGTCTCGTTGCAGAATGACCTTCACCCTGCCAATGTTATCTTCAGAAAAAATCATTCCCGTTATCCTGTCAAGGCATTTGCTGTTAATCCCAGGGGAGGAACCCTACAGGGAGAACAGGTCTATACAAGTATATCCGAGGTGCCTGAAAAAATTGACCTCGCGGTAATAGCTGCCCGGGCCGAACAGGTGCCCTCTGTCCTTGCTCAATGTATTGAGGCAGGCGTTGGCGGCGCAGCCATCATCTCCGGGGGTTTGCTGAGGTGGGCCGAAAAGCCCTTGATTGCATATGTACCGCACGTAGAAAAATTCAGGATGCTGATAGAGGGATTTGAGTTAAACGGAGTGCCCGTGTCCCACTCCATCGAGGCAGCAGTCTTGATGGCCGAGGCCCTAAAAAGACGAAGGCGCTCATAGATACCTGCCATATTCCTCGGCGTACTCCTCGTTCCAGGCCTTATGGGCTATCTGGTGGTAATTCTGTGCGTACTCATCGAGATAAGGCGCAAGCTCGTTCACTATCTTTTCTGCACCCACATGGGTAGGTACAGGTCTGTGGCGTTTCACCATATCCCTCAAACAATGCGGATTATCAATGATCATGCACGGGCAAAGAGGGTTGTCCGACCAGGGCTGATGGGCCCTGATATCTTTGAAAAAGTCAGAGTTAAGTGCTTCCTTGAGGCTCTTTTCTTTAATGTTATCAACTGCAAAGTGCACGAACACGCAAGGCTCTACGTCGCCATTGGCATTGATGTGGAAATACTCCCTACCACCTGCTATGCAACCATCTACATAAGGTCCATCATTCCAAAAATCACAGATGAAAAACGGCCAGTTGTTTCGGATATACCGCAGCCGTCGCCTTATAGTATCACGCATTTCGGGCGTAAGCATGAGGCTCATGTCTGGTTCACGGCCAATTGGAATGTACTGAAAATGCCAAATTAAAAAAACTCCTTTCTCTGCCATTAGGTCTGCAAATTCTTCACTACTCACTTCGAGATAATTTTTCCGTGTCTGGCAAACAGAGGCACCAAACAACACCCCCTCTTCCCGTAGGTAATCCATCGCTTTCATAATCTTCTTGAAATGGCCCTGGCCGCGCCGGCCATCGGTGATTTCTTCAAAGCCTTCCACACTAATCATGGGAGCCACATTGCCCATTTTGGCAAGCCGCTTGGCCATCTCTTCATCTATGAGGGTACCATTAGTGTAGACTTGGAACATCATCTCCTTGTGGTTTTCGAAAAGGTCCAAAAGATCTTTTCGAATAAATGGCTCGCCTCCGGAAACCGTAATGAAGGCCATACCCAGTTCCTCTGCATCAGTAAATATGCGATCCAGCAACTCCGTGCCAAGTCCATAGGCCTGCTCATACTCACCCGAGTAACACCCATAGCATTTCAGATTGCAGCGCATGGTGGGGCTTATGACAAAAAACAAGGGTGGACGAAAACCCAGATCCTCTGCTATCTCTTCCCTGTAAGTGGTGCCATAGAGCAATCCCTTTATGAATAGGTTATAAATGGTCCTGAACCTGGCTTCAGGTGATAGATCGTAGAGCACCTTCTCCACTACCTTTACCGCTGGATGTCTCTCACGGATATATTGTTTGAGGGATTCTGCTGTTTGGATGTATTCAGGGTTCTTGAGGAGTTTTTGACCTAGGCTTATCATGGTTTCCATGTTATCCATGGTGAGCCTTGGGAGAAGCTTTACCATTTGGCGGATAACCCACCGGCGGGATGCGTCCTTAGCCTGCTTCAATACAGCCATATCCTTCCTCCTTTCCCGCCCCTTGGCGACAATATGAGAAGCAATTTGGCTATGCATTTCAGTTTAAACTTAAGCTCAAAAAGCAAGCTTCAAAGAACTTTTGCAAAATTGACAATATTTTCCTCCTTTTCTTGCCTTCTGTCAACACAACCTCCAAATCCAAGGATTCCCTTGATTCCGTTGACAATTGAATGCGTTTGCAAGTAGATTGCTGCCATATCGCCAACACAGTGGAGAAAACATTATGCAGTGGATCCCTATTGCACTGGCCCTGGCCATTGGCTTTGCACTCGGGCTGTTGGTAGCCTTTGCCCTCCGCATAGTTCACGGCAGGGCTGCGGAAGGTCTTGCCCGTGAAATAATTAAAGAGACCGAAGAAGAAAAAAAGGCCGCCCTTAATCGAATGCTTGGGGAACTAAAGGCCAGCTTTGGTGATCTATCCTTTGATGCCCTCAGAAAATCAACGGAAGAATTCTTGAAGCTTGCCAAGGCCCGGTTGCAAGAGGAAAGAGAAGTCTCAGCAAAGGAACTCGAGGCAAAGAAGGCGCTCATCGATGCACAACTAAAGAAGATGAACACAGAACTGGAAAACGTGTCTGTGCTTGTTCGAGACCTGGAAAAGGATCGCGCAGAAAAGTTTAGCCAGCTTGCCACTCAACTCAAGGCGTCTCAAGAACAGGTGTCACAGCTTCTAAAAACCACCAATGCCTTGCGTGAGGCCCTTGCGAGCACAAAGGCTAGAGGGCAATGGGGAGAACGCATGGCCGAAGATGTTCTTCGTGTCGCAGGATTCGTTGAAAATGTAAACTACCTCAAGCAAAAGGCCGTGGCAGGCGCGGGTACCAGACCGGACTTTACTTTTCTGCTGCCAAAAGATCTTAAACTAAACATGGACGTCAAATTTCCGCTGGACAACTACTTGCGGTTCCTGGAGGCTGACACAGACATCGAGAAGCAGCAGTTCAAAAACAACTTCTTGCGGGACGTAAAGGCAAGGATTAAGGAAATTACAACCAGAGACTACATAAACCCAGAACAAAACACCCTTGACTACGTACTTCTCTTCATCCCAAACGAACAGGTATACTCCTTTATCCAAGAGCAAGATGCAAGCATCGCCCAAGAGGCTTTGAAAAACAAGGTTGTAATATGCTCGCCCATTACACTGTTTGCCATACTGGCCGTCATCCGCCAGGCGGTGGACAACTTTGCCCTTGAAAAGACATCGGGGGAAATATTGGGCCTGCTAGGGACCTTCAAGAAACAATGGGAAGCCTTTTTGGCCAAGCTGGAGATCCTTGGCAAAAGGATAGAAGACACCAGAAAAGAATACGATTTATTGATGACCACAAGAAAAAGGCAACTGGAAAAACCCCTGAATCGGTTAGACGAGCTAAGAGAGAGCAGGGCATTGCCTGCCGCATTGGAAGATTCCCAAGAAGAACCAAATGAAAGATAATATGTTATTTTGTCAAGGCTCCTCCTCCCGCGGCACTAGGACTCGGCTAGGCAGATGCCACTATATCCATATAATAAGCACTTGTCTCATATTGACAAAACATTGGAAAAATGGGACCAAAATGGGTCAGTGAGTTCATCAACAGGGGACGACCATGGACCTAGACCATGAATTGATCGTAAACACCAAAGGTTTCTTAGACCCTGAGGAGGGCCAGCGGCTATACGAAATTGCGCTGGAAGCCAGCCAAAAGGGCCCTTGTCTTGAGATTGGCAGTTACTGCGGAAAATCTACTATTTACTTGGGGACTGCCTGCAAGCAGAATGGCTCAGTGCTCTTTTCAATTGACCATCATAGGGGTTCAGAAGAGCAGCAACCAGGGGAGGAATATTTTGATCCCGATCTCATGGACAAGAAAAGGCACCGAATCGATACATTCCCTTTTCTGAGAGAGACGATTGAAAAGGCGGGGTTGGAGGACACGGTGGTTCCCATGGTCTGTAAGTCTGCCTTGGCAGGACGGCAATGGGCCACACCCCTTGCCCTGGTCTTCATCGATGGAGGCCACTCGTTTGAAGACGCCTTCACGGATTACAATGCCTGGGCCCCTCATCTGTTGCCAGGGGGATATTTATTGATCCACGACATATTTGAAGACCCCAAGAAAGGAGGCCAGGCCCCATTTGAAGTTTACAAACTGGCCCTGGCCTCAGGTCTTTTCAAAGAACAACCCAGAATAAAGACCCTAGGAGTCCTCAGAAGGCAATCCTTTTAAAAGGCCTCCTCAACCTTCCATTCTTTCCACACGTTGCCCACCAATCCTGGACCAGGCTTCAGAACTGTCTTGCCTGGTGTCCACCCTGAAGGAGTAGCCTCTTCACCATTGGTTTTTCGGACATGCTGAAAGGCCTTTATCTGCCTGATAAGCTCGTTTACGTTCCGACCCACGGGTGGGGTCAAGATTTCCATTGCCTGGATTACGCCATCTGGATCAATTATGAACCGCCCCCGAAACTCTACCCCAGCATCTTCATCATAGACGCCATAAACCTTGCCTATGTTGCCAGGACCATCTGAAAGCATTGGGAAGGGTATGCCCCCGTCCACCATCTTGCTCAATTCATAATCCTCCCACATCTTGTGGACAAAATGGCTGTCCACGCTCACAGACAGAACCTCGACTCCAAGTTCCTTCAATTCATTATATTTTGCCGCAACTGCGGCCAACTCGGTTGCTCAAACAAATGTAAAATCACCTGGATAAAAGCATAGCACCACCCATTTACCAAGGTAATCGGATAGCTTCACCTGCCCGAATTGTCCACCTTGGTAAGCTGGCGCCTCAAAATCAGGGGCCTTGTGTCCAACTTTTACTCCACTCATTGCTACCTCCTTCTGCCCAGCAGTTGATTCGGACTCCTTTGGTTTTTCTTGCGATGCCCCATCTACCTTGGCCCCGATGGGCTTGCCACAGCCGATTTTGAGTTTTTTCATGGATATCCCCTCCTTTCCAACCCAGATGCTTGTGAAAGTAAGCGCCTCCCATTTGGCTTGACCAAATGATAAACTTTTCTAACAGGCAAGGTCGAATCGGTCAAGATTCATAACCTTGTTCCAAGCAGCAACAAAATCTTGCACGAGTTTTTCCCTAAAAAAGCTTCCTATCTTTTCAAAATTGATATTCGGCTTGAAAGATCCTTATATCTTTTCTCCTCCCGCAAGCCAAAGGACAACAGGGTACGAACGCTTTCCTCAAACTCTTCCACCTTAACGTGCCCTCTGGGCTCTGCAAGCAATAATACCCCGCCTGACTTCAATGTACGGGTAAGCTCAGCCAGAAACCGCTCCGGGTACATGACCTCATGCACCACGTGGACTGCCGCCACTAGGTCTACCTCCCCGAAAAGATCTTGAACTGGCAATCCATCATCTGTGGCCAAACGAGTCTCAATTCTATCAGAAACACCCCTTTTAAGAGCTCTTTTCCTCAGTACTGAGAGCATCTCCTCCTGAATGTCCAGGGCAACAACCTTACCAGAGGCTCCAACCATATGGGCCAGCGTGAGCGTGAAATATCCCATGCCACAGCCTGCCTCCACCACCAACATGCCCTCTCTCACAAGTCCCCCAAACAACTTCTTGGGGTTCTCTATGAGCCTCCTTATTGGATTGAGCAGCACGTAGCCCATCCATACAGGGCACAATCTCTGGGTCATGGTTTCCCTTCAGCTTTCCCGTTTCGATCAGTGTATCATTTCCAGAGGCGTCGCGGAAAATTATTTGTGGTGTTATTTGAAACAAAGGGCACAATACCCCTTGATCTCAGGTCTCGGTTCGGATACGTTGCTCTAGCTGGAATATTCATGCCATGCCACAGGAGGATGATCCATCCGTGAAGGTACTACTCATAAACCCCTATTATCCCATCTCAGAGACCCCTTCTCCTCCCCTTGGCTTGGCCTACTTGGCAGGAGCCCTGGAAGAGGCAGGCGTTGAAGTCAAGGTATTGGACTTTGTGGTGTATCCCTATAGCAGACGCACCCTTGAAGAGGTGTTAACCGACTTTGGCCCTGACCTCCTCGGGGTCACTTCTGTGACGATGACATTCGATAATGCCATAAAAATAATTAATGATGCCAAGGCTATCGCTCCTGACGTGTTGACGGTCATGGGTGGGCCCCATGCAACGTTTCGGGCAGAAAAGACCTTACAGGAGTTTCCACACCTTGACATGGTTGTGAAGGGAGAAGGTGAACCATCAATGGTTGAACTCGTCAAGCAGGTGTCGCGCCGTAGGAGGTGGGAAAAGGTTCCATCCCTGGTGTATCGTGATGGCGATTCCCTTCAAAGCACCCCCATTGGCGACTACAAGGATGTAGACCAGCTTCCAATGCCTTCAAGGCATCTGTTGCCCCTGGGACGTTACAAGGCACTCGGCATGCCCATAACAATGACCACAAGCCGCGGATGCCCTTTTAAGTGCATTTTTTGCGTGGGGCGGAAGATGGGAGGGAGCAGAGTACGACTCCGAAGTCCTGGAAAGGTGGTGGATGAGTTTGAATCCTTGGCCCGTCTAGGTTTTACCCAAATCAACATTGCTGATGACCTTTTCACGGCAAACAAGGATCACTGTCTCACAACATGCAATGAGATACAAAAACGTGGTCTTTCCTTTCCTTGGTCTGCCTTTGCGCGGGTCGATACCATTGCACCCGCCTTACTTAATGTGATGAAAGGGGCAGGATGCCGGACCATTAGCTTTGGGGTGGAATCGGCCGACCCCGAGATACTCCGAACCATCAGAAAAGGTATTACCCCTGATCAGGTGGTAGCCGCAGTGGAGATGTGTATGGATGCCGGAATCAGTCCTCATGCGTCTTTTATTTTAGGTCTGCCCGGAGAAACGGCTTCCACCATTAAACGTACTATTGAGTTTGCCGAGGGCCTGAAGCAAATGGGAGCATCCTACGGATTCCATCTACTTGGCCCCTTTCCGGGTACAGAAGTAAGGGAAAGGGCACGGGAGCTTGGAATACGCATCCTAACCGATGACTGGTCTCAGTACCACGCAAACAGGGCCATCGTGGAAACCACCGGTGCTACCAAGGAAATGATGGACTCGGTAGTGGAACATTGGGAAAAAAAGTTCCTGGATTGGCTAGGGTATATTGAGAAAAACATGGAATCAGGCACCGCCAGCAACGCTGAGGTGTGGCAATACAAGAAGTTAAGGTATTGCTCCATAATTTATGAGTTGATGATGAACTCCGCGCTGGAGGAAAACGGCATTGTCCCGGGGGCAAACGCTAAAGTAGAAGGCCTCCAAAGGCTTGCCGGGCAACTCAGCCGTCAAATCCGTTATGGGCGTGATGAAATTGCAGAGGCCCTTGACTTCGCAGCTGGCCAAGGAACACTTATCTGTACGGAGAAAAATGGCGCCCTAAAATGGCAGTGGAACGATGAGTTACCCTAGCTTCTTTTGATACGAGGACTCATCAGCAGAGCTCTAGCCTTCGCTCCAAAAGGAATGAGAAAAAAGCTGCGAGGCACGCGTAATATCATACAGCATATCGGCAGCAAGAAGCGTTGAAGCGGCAGTCCATGTTGTCTTTTCTTTTGTGAAGATGCGGCAGTCCGGCAGGGTAAAACCCGTCCAGTACGCACCGTTTTTGTACCTCATGTTCGTAATCCACCCGAATACCTCTTCAGCCAAGTCCCTTAAGCCTGCCGCCGCAAGGGTCATTACCAATTCAGAGGTCTCAGCCATTGTTACCCATGGCCTGTCACTCACGCATCTGACCCCAGTGCCATTTATGACGAATCTATCCCAACCCTTTTCCAGCCTTCTTCTGGCGGCCTCACCTCTTACGGCCCCACAAAGAACAGGATAGTACCAGTCCATTGCATACCTTCTGGTAGAAGGATCAAACAGGTCCTGCCGCGTTGAAATGGCCTTGCCTAGCTCTTGCCTTGCATCCTCCCACGCCGGCCTGTCCTCTCCCAGCAATTGGGCCAACTTGGTGGCACATCCAAGGCTCAAATAAATGGAGCAACACCCTGTGAGCAAGGCCTTCTCGTCAATGCTCCCATCCATTTTTAGTGCCCAGAAGACCTGTCCCCCACGCCCTTGTAGCGTAATGACAAAATCCGTGGCTCTTTCCACCGTAGACCACATTGTCTCCACAAAGGCCATGTCCTTGCAGGCAATGTGGTAGTGTAAGAGGCCCGTTGCAATGTAGGCAGATGCATTTGAGTCCTTGTACCAGCCCTTTCGGGGTCTCCCCCTCCAAAATGTGGAACACCAGCTTCCATCAGGCAACTGTTTCTCCTTACACCAGAGGTACGCCCTTCTGGCCCTTTCCGCGTATCCACCTACAGTGAGCCCCATTGCGCTTTCCACATGGTCCCAGACGTCCGTCTTCCCCCAACGCGACCATGGAATCTCGCCATCTCTTCGCTGCACTCCCGCTATATAGTCCGCAGCCCTGAGAAGGCTTCTTACGCAGCGCCGCTGCTGTGTAGCTAGCTTAAGAACAGACATCTTCACCCTTTCGAAAATACATAACCAGGCTCTTTCCCATAACGGGCGTAAGTAATGCGTCAAGGACACGAGTAATTTTTGGCTTTTTCATAATGTCCCATAGCAGCAAATCATGGTACAGCTTGACAAGTCGAGAGTTCTCGTTATCTAGACCCACCACACACCTTAACCACCAATAGGGGCTGTGGAGCCCATGGGCAAAGTGGGTTGCCCAATGGGATAATCCCTTACCCTCCACAAGCAGTTGTAACTCCTCTCTCCTGTATATCCTCAGGTGGCCCCCGCTTGAGGCGCCGTAAGACCTGGAAAGGGCCCAGCAAATCTTCTCGGGCAAAGTCCTGGGCACACTTATTACCAAGTCACCACCCGGCCTAAGCACCCTTGAAAGCTCAGAGACCGCTTCCCCAGGGTCCAAGACGTGCTCGAGCACCTCTGAACATATCACCAGGTCAAAGAAGCCATCCTTGAAAGGCAAGAAACAAATGTCAGAAACTGCAAACTCGCAGTATCTCGCCTTCAGGGTCCCGAAACTTCTCTCCAGTGCGACTCGCTCACAGGCCTTGGTAAGTTCCTCATAAACAAGGTCGGTTCCCACAACCTCCACACCCTTGAAACGTGACAAGGCACAGCAATGGCGGCCACTACCGCAGCCCACATCCAGCACCCTCCACCCAGGCTTAACTGATAGTTTGTCGAGATCTATGGTTATCACCCATGGCCTCCCAATAGGCCCTGACTGTCTTCCGGGCTGCCTGCTCCCAGGTAAATTGGTCCAATACCCTTCTGCGGCCAGCTTCCCCGAGGTCTTTCGCCCACTCTGGATAATCCAAAAGCTGCATTAATGCCCCAGCCAATGCATGGCTGTCCCCCGGTGGTACCAACAATCCCGCATCACCTACCACCTCTGGCAGCGCCCCGCCTGTTGTGCTTATCACGGGAAGGCCACAAGCCATGGCCTCAGCAGCGGGCAACCCAAATCCTTCATACAAAGATGGAACCACCGCAACCCATGAACGGGCGTAGTGCCTCACCAGGTCCTCGTCGCTCACCCTGCCCGTAAATGTTACAATCTCTCCTATGCCCAGCTCACTCACAAGACGACTGACCCGTCCGTTTTCCCTAGGAGATCCTATTACAACGAGGTTCACCGCCCTTTTTTCGCTTACTTCCCCGACAGCCTTTAACAGGTAATGAAGCCCCTTCAACGGAATATCACTGCTATTTGTTACGATAACTCGGCACCTGTCCCGCTCAACACCACTAACCGGCCTAAACAGTGAAGTATCAACCCCGTTTGGCGCAACTATAAATTTACTCTTCGGTATCCCGAACTCCCTGGCGATGTCATCCCTTGCGCATTTTGACACAGTTATTATGCGGTCCAGCCTCTTAGACACTCGCTTTTGCATTCCCACAAATGAATACCAGCGCATTATCTGGACCCTGCGCCTGAAATTGGGCGCCTCCCTTAACGCCGTATCCCTGTCCACTGTTATAGGGTGATGAATGGTGGCTATAGTGGGAACAAATCGCCTTATGGCCAACAGTCCATAGGAGAGACACTGATTGTCATGAACGATATCATAGTCACCAAACCTGTCCCGGAGGAGCAAAAAGGCCCTGAGGCCAAAGGTAAAGGGCTCAGGGAAACCCATGGTGCACACGCTGAGCCATTCTACTAGGTTTATAGGGTTTGCCAACTCCTTGAGGGATGGCACCCGGAACAAGGCCTCCGGGTTATAAAGGTCCAGACACCTTGGCATATGGACAGGGATGGCCTGATCCAGCTCCAGTCCTGGTGGACCTGAAACAACCTCCACATGGTGCCCAAGGTCCTTTAGCGCCCGGCTCAAGTTTCTTACATATACCCCCTGGCCTCCACAATGGGGGTTAGTCCGATAGCTCAAAAGGCACACTCTCAGTGGCCGGTCCCCAACCCTGGGCCCTGATGCTGATGAACTTGAGGGCATCCGGGGCCTCACTTTCTGGGTTCTTCGCCTCATTAAAATAAACGAGTCGAATTCATTTGATATAGTGCTAAATTAGTTGCGGGGGAATCATAGGACTTGAACCCGCCATTTATTCCATGCTGCTTGCTGGCGGGGCTATTGCTATGCTGTTTATTTCTGGCCCCACTGGTCTTTTCCAATTCTCTCTTATAGCCATCTCTATTTTCCCATCGTAAAAAGTCTTCTCGATCTCAAAAATTTCTCTTTTTAGGTTTTCATTTCTTTGTCCAAATCTTCCATTATTTTTTATTTCTACTATTTCAGGTAGAACCGCCACTTGCAAAACATGTCATCCGGATGTGGATCTGGGGGTGCAAACACGCAATCCACCTGAATGCGAGGATCTATGACATGGGCGAATTCTTCGAATTCGCCCCGATGCATTTCCTTGCAAACAAACTCCCTCAGGCCTCTCCTGAGCCTGGCTTCCTGGGTAGGGCAGGAAGGCACGGTAATCTCCAGTTCTCCATCCTGCTTACGCATTTCATATCCCACCATTATGCACCATGGGAAAAGCCTCAGCACTTCCACAAACCCATCAATACCTCGTTTTTCAATGGAAAATCTCTTGAGAAGATCCTTTGCGGCCATGCCCGATACCCGCCGCCAGACTTGCTCATTGATTTGCTCAGCAGTAGGTTGATCAAACCTTTCGGCCACGTATATAAACCAAAACGCATCCACAACCCTGTAATGCCACAAGAGAAACTCTATATATTTCTTGAGATCATCCTTTTCCATGTCTTCGAATATTGTCATGTCCAAGACTCAAGCCCTCCCTAAATTACTTTGAAGAGACCTCTATGCCTCTGCCTTTGTTCGCTCATCTATCGGGACATAATGGTGTTCGTTGTCACCCATGTAAATCTGACGTGGTCGGTAAAGCTTCCACTCCGGGTCAAATCGCCCCTCCCTCCACTGGCTGATCCACCCTGGTAATCGGCCAATAGCGAACATCACTGTAAACATATTGAGGGGTATTCCTATGGCCCTCAACACTATACCGCTATAGAAATCCACGTTAGGATATAGGTTATGGTCTATAAAATATGGGTCTTTAATGGCCATCTCTTCTAAGCGCTGCGCCACGTCAAGTAGAGGATCTTTTCTTTTTAGCTTACTAAGAACCGTGTCACAGGTCTTTTTCATAATCTTTGCCCGCGGATCATATGTCTTATAGACCCTGTGGCCAAATCCCATAAGTCTAAAAGGATCATTTTTATCCTTAGCCCTTTCAATAAAGGGCCTCGGGTCGCCCCCACTGTCATAAATTTGTTGCAACATTTCTACCACTGCCTGGTTGGCTCCTCCATGCAGCGGACCCCACAGGGCCGAAATACCCGCAGAAATGGCTGCATAAATATTAACCCTAGCGCTTCCCACCAATCGTACGGCTGCTGTTGAACAATTCTGTTCGTGATCAGCATGGAGAATCCAGAAAACCTCCAAAGCCCTTACTATGTCGGGGTCAATAATATAAGGCCTAACGGGACTATGGAACATCATGTTCAAGAAATTAGCGCAGTAGGTCAAATCATGGCGTGGATATATCACCTTATGCCCCCGAGATATCTTGTAAGACATGGCTGCCATGGTTCTCACCTTGGAGAGCAGACGCGCAAATGTTATATCTAGATCCTCCTCTTCTGGCAGGTCCCTGTAGAATTCCCTCAAGGCATTAACCATTGAACCTAGAATACCCATTGGATGAGCCCGCCGCGGGAAATTCTCAAAGAAATGTCGCATGTCTTCATGCACCAGAGAATGGTCATTCAACCTGACCGAAAATTGCGTGAGCTCTTGTCTCGTCGGCAAATGTCCCGTTATGAGAAGAAAAGAAGTCTCCACAAATGTTGAATGCTCCGCCAGTTCCTCTATGGGAATGCCCCGGTAGCGAAGAATTCCCTTTTCTCCATCCATAAATGTGATGGAACTCTTGCACGCCCCCGTGTTTGCAAATCCCGGGTCATATGTTATGAGACCGGTTCTTGAGCGAAGGGTCGATATGTCTATTGCCTTTTCATCCTCGCTTCCCTCTATTATGGGAAACTCATATGTCTTTCCGTCCACAGTTAATGTTGCTGTTTTTCCCATCCCTACACCTCTCTTGACAAATGTATTTCTGTCCCGGCCGTTGCACTTCCCAAAGCAAAGCTGCAAGAAATGTTTTGCCAGGATTCCAGGATGAATCTGGAATCCTAGCAGAAACCAGCGACTTGTTCCAGTAGGAAATTAAGACAAGCAATGTCAAGTGCCCAGTGCCGGGGAACGAGGAAAAAAGACTTGGCCTCGAGGTAGGAGGGCAAGAGGGCAACGACGTTTGGGAGAGGATGAAAAATGCCTTTGAATACTGTTTTTCGCGAGGTGTAAAATCGTCTTTACTGATAGGAAGTGATATCCCAGACCTGCCCCCCGTCTATGTGCAGAGGGCCTTCGAAGGCCTAAATACTTGCGATGCGATACTGGGGCCTGCCCATGATGGGGGTTATTACTTGATCAGTTTTACCTTCCAAGGATTTACACCCGTGCCTTTCACTGACATTCAATGGGGGACTCCATCGGTCTATGGCCAAACCATATACAAGGCTAAGGTTCACGCGCTAAAAGTGTGTAAACTTCCGCGGTGGCAGGATATGGACACCCTTGATGATTTGAAGGCCTTGCCTGGTCAGACAAGGTTAGATACGTCCCTAGCACCCAATACGATCGAGGTTATCAATAAGATGGCCAAGGATATCCCGGTCCTTGGCCTCTGCATATAGGCTACCATGCCAGTCAAAAACCTTTTGGCACCGTTCAGGACACTTGCCCCGTTTTTTCGGGCCAATATCTGGTCTCTTGTCGTGGGTCTTACATGCCTACTATTGGTTGACCTTCTTCAACTCCTTATTCCCCTAGTAATAAGAAAGGCCATAGACCTTTTGACCACTGGCATGGCTTCCGAAGGGAGCCTTTTGAAACTTGGCGGAACGATCATGGCCATAGCCGTGGTAATAGCTCTATGCCGCTATACATGGAGACACCTTATATTCGGCCATTCCAGAAAAGTTGAAGAGGCCTTGCGCAGCAAGATCTTCTCCCACGTGCAGACCCTTTCG
>Ga0190359_1000740_pt1:5000-21713 | contig 21713 bp, 20 predicted proteins | sample 48721823_MG_FD_161269 | JGI IMG/M metagenome (GOLD analysis project Ga0190359, IMG submission 161269) | Hydrothermal vent microbial mat bacterial communities from Southern Trench, Guaymas Basin, Mexico - 4872-18-2-3_MG | ecosystem: Environmental > Aquatic > Marine > Hydrothermal vents... | reverse complement strand
GCAAGAAATATAAAAAGTGCTGTGGGGCAAATAAGTGAACCGGGCTTCAGTGAGGAGGCATAGGGCGGCAGAGGAGAGGGAAGGATGGAATACCTGCCCGCCGCAGTTTGGCGGGATGGAATGATGGAATTAAGGAATTGCGGATTCAGGAGGAAAAAAACAACAAATAATGAATATCGAATGTCGAATTACGAATGACAAAGTATTACCACGGAGGCACACCCGCCTGACCATAGCGGCGGGCAGGGAGGACACAGAGAGGCATTTTTGCTCCTGACTTCTTTGGGAATTCGAGGTGAAGTGGTATGAACGAAGATTCTTTTGTTGTACCGGAATTTAAGGCCTCGGCAGTATCAGCGGGGCTAAAAAAGGATGGGGGCCTTGATATGGCCCTCATTTATTGTAATGTGAAAGCAGTGGCAGCCGGCGTTTTTACGACCAACAGGGTGAAGGCAGCGCCTGTGCTCCTGAGCATGGAACATATAGAGGCAGGCAAGGCCAGGGCCATTATTGCCAATTCGGGCACCGCAAATGCCTGTACCGGCACACGCGGCATGTCTGACGCAAGGGAGACGGCTTCCCTTGTGGCAAAAGAGATTGGCGCTAGTCCACAGGATGTTCTCGTATGTTCCACGGGGGTCATAGGTTTACCCCTTGACATGGAAAAGGTAAAGGCAGCGGTGCCAAAACTGGTAACAGGCTTGAGCGATAAGGGATTTAGGAGGGCCGCCGAGGCGATCATGACAACAGATACCTTTCCCAAGTTGGCATATAGGGAGGGAAGGTCAGGCGGGAAGCCTTACAAGGTGCTGGGTATGGCAAAGGGTGCGGGCATGATCATGCCCAATATGGCCACCATGCTCAGTTTTATCCTCACAGATATAAAGATTGACCAAGAAACATTGTCAAAATCTCTTTTGTGGGCGGTTGACAGGACCTTTAACAGGATTACTGTAGATGGGGATACCAGCACAAATGACACGGTCCTAGCCATGGCAAGCGGAATGGCTGGCAATGGTCCATTATCTAACAGTGACAAAAAGATCCTTCGCGAGATCCTGAAGGAGGTGACAGGAGAGCTCGCACTAATGATTGTGAAAGACGGAGAAGGGGCAACAAAGACCGTCAAGGTCCGGGTGAAAGGCGCCCCTGATCAAGACAGCGCCCTCATTGCCGCTAGAACCGTGGCCAACTCCTTGCTGGTGAAAACCGCCCTTTACGGAAATGATCCCAACTGGGGGAGGATTATGGCTGCCCTCGGGAGATCGGGCATTGAAATGCAAGTAAACAGGGTGGACATTTATATAGACGATATCCGGATTGTCTCCGGGGGCCTTGGTACAGGCAAGGGGGAAGAGGCCAAGGCTGCGGAAATCATGAAAAGAGATAGTTATTCCCTGGTAATTGACCTTAATCGGGGAGCTTACGAAGATCAGGTTTGGACCTGCGATATTTCACATGAATATGTGAGTATAAATGCCGAGTACAGGACATGATGTAAGGTAGGAGTGAGCTAAGGTTAGTTGACCGTTGACCGTTCACCGTGGACCATTGTTGAGCGGATAAAGACATCAGCGGTCGGGGCGGAAGGCTGGAGAGAAGGAAGAGCAAATATCGAATGTCGAATTACGAATGACGAATTAGGATGCGAAAAGACGAAGCTCAAACGCCAAATGAACGGTGAGTGGAAAAGGCGTATGGCGGAGGGCGCAGAGGTGTTAGGAAGTGAATGAGAGACAGACTGAGGAGGTGATGCTGGGATGTATGCTGTAATAATGGCAGGTGGATCCGGAACCCGGTTTTGGCCCGCAAGCAGAAAGAACCTTCCAAAGCAGTTTCTCAACATTATAGGCAGCAGCCCCATGCTGGTGGAAACATGTGACCGACTCTCGCCCCTTGTCTCTGATGAAGAAATGATTATTGTACTGGGCAAAAATCACCAAGAGCTGGCGAAGGATCTCCTCAAAGACCGTAAGGTGCACATTCTGGCTGAGCCAGTGGGGAGAAACACCGCGCCCTGTATCGGGGTGGGGGCCTTGTATGCCCAGCACCTGGGATGCACGGGGGCCGTGGCCTTTTTGCCGGCAGACCATTTCATCCGCGATCAAAAGGCTTTTTTGGAAGGAATAAGAATTGCTGGGGAAGTGTCTGAGAGGGGTGGCATCGTGACCCTCGGCATAGTCCCCACCAGGCCAGAGACTGGCTATGGATACATAAGGCGCGATGCAAGAAATGGTTTGTCAAATAAGGAACCCTGGTTCAAGGTGTCGGAATTTGTTGAAAAGCCTGATCTTGATACTGCCAAAAGGTATCTGGCAGATGGTAACTATTTCTGGAACGCTGGCATATTTGTGGCAACTCCAGATACCATACTCAATGAAATCCATAGTTGTTTGCCCAAGCTATATGAGGGGCTTCAAACCCTCAAAGGCGCCCTCGGCACGGATGATTTTCCAAAAGTCCTTAATGAGGTATACCACAGCCTGGAATCCATATCCTTTGACTACGGAGTCATGGAAAAGACCAGGGGGGAGGTTTACGTGGTCCCGTGCGAGTGCGGGTGGAGCGACGTGGGTTCCTGGTCATCCCTGTATGATCTGAGAAGTTCAGAATATGATAAGGCAAAGAATCTGGTGGAAGGTGAAGCCCTTGTTATTGACTGCAGAAACAGCTTTGTTTCTAGCCGAAACGGGCGGGTTGTTGCGGTGCTCGGGCTGGAGCGTTGCCTCGTGGTAGATACTGATGATAGCCTCTTAGTGGCAGACCTGGATCGTGCCCAAGACATCAGAAAAATTGTTGATGCACTCAAGGAATCAGGAAAGGAGAAATTGCTATGAAAGCGCACATCTTCCGTGAATACGACATAAGGGGGATAGTTCCTGAGGAACTAAACGAGGAAACTGTCAAGCAATTGGGGCTGGCCATTGGAACATATTACAACCGCAAGGGGGTGAAAAAAATATCTCTTGGAAGAGATTGCAGGCTCAGCTCCACATTGCTGTTTGAAGGGCTTGCCGGGGGTTTAATGAATACCGGCATGCACATTGTTGATGTTGGCATGGTGCCAACGCCCTTGCTCTATTTTTCCATTCATCACCTGGACGTAGAAGGGGGTATCCAGATTACAGGTAGCCATAATCCTCCTGAATTTAATGGCTTCAAGGTATGCCTTGGCGAGGCAAGCATATATGGGCCCGAGATTCAAGAAATTAGGAAAATAGCTGAATCCGGGGCCTTTGCAAAAGGAAAGGGTGAAATGGATCAGGCTGACGTGGTTACGCCCTACATTGACTATGTGAAAAAAACCATCCAGATTGGTGAATACAAGAGGAAGGTTGTGATTGATTCGGGCAATGGGGTCGGAGGGCCCGTTGCAAAGCCACTCTATGAAGGAATGGGCTTCGAGGTTATATCTCTTTTCGGTGATCCAGATGGCAGGTTCCCAAACCACCACCCAGATCCTACTATCCCAGAAAATTTGAAAGCCCTCATTTCTAAAGTAAATGAAACAGATGCAGATGTTGGCTTTGGCTTTGATGGAGATGCCGACCGCATTGGTGTTGTTGACAAGGAGGGGAGGATAATTTGGGGAGACCAGTTGATGATAATCTTTTCCCGTGACCTTCTCAAGAGGTATCCAGGTGCCAAGATCATAGGCGAGGTCAAATGCTCCCAGGTGCTCTATGATGACATAGAAAAGAACGGGGGGCAGCCCATAATGTGGAAGACCGGTCACTCGCTGATAAAGGACAAGATGAAAGAGGAAGGAGCCCTGCTGGCAGGGGAGATGAGCGGCCATTTGTTCTTTGCGGAAAGATATTTTGGTTACGACGATGCAATATATGCTGGGGCCAGGCTCCTGGAGATTCTGTCCAATACGGACAAGTCCGTGCGGGATTTACTGGAGGGCGTCCCGGAGATGCTCAACACGCCCGAGATAAGGATAGATTGCCCTGAAGAGAGGAAGTTCCAGGTGGTTGCGGAACTTGCAGAGGAGTTTAAAAAAGACTACAAGGTCATTGATGTTGACGGAGCCAGGGTGTTATTTGGGGATGGATGGGGTCTCGTGAGGGCCTCCAATACACAGCCGGTGCTGGTGCTGCGGTTTGAGGCCCAGAGCGAGGAAAGGCTGGAAGAGATTAAGAGCCTTTTTATGGGAAAGCTAAAAGAGAAGGGTATAGCATTGTGAGTGATGCTAGGATCCTGAATCAAGGGTGAACTGAAATTCCCGCACTGTTGGAGGGGGTGCCCCCGGATCATGGGTCTTTTCTACAAATCGGACATTTCCTCTGGTGTCCACAAATATCAAAGTGGAGGATCGGGTCCCATATACCGGGCTGCTAATGAATATGGGGGAGAGAATTCTTTCCCATTCAAGACCCACCCCAGTATCAGGCAGCTCTGAGTCTTGAGGTTTTGTTTGATCCGAAAGAAGGTTGAAAAACGCTTCATCGGGAGGGAGCCCATCGCTGCTAAGAAGGTCTAATAGCATCTGTTTTGCCCTTAGCACCTTGGGCCATGGAGTGTCGAGCAGATGATTACTGAGCCCGAAAACACCCCTTTCCAAGGCTATTATTCCAGGGCCCTTATTTGAGTACCAGTATAGGTTTGTCATGTCCCCTACTATGATGTTGAATCCATTATATTGCCCTGCCTTGTTTTTCAGAGGTTCTAGAAAGTGGACGGGGCTGTCTTTTCCAAGGAGAAAATCCCTCACCAGCATGCCCCGTGACGGGGCTCGTGGCTTTTGGTTACGAGGATCACGATAATTTGTTATGGCAGCGAGCCGGCCAGATGTCGTAATGCCAAGCCATGTTCCTCCGCCTTTTAGGTCTTTGCCCGCAAGGAGCTCAGGGGCATCGTCCCAGAAATGAACGGGCGCAGTGGGCCTGTCGTAGTACTCATCGCGGTTGGCTACGAGTACCAACGGGTAAGTCGGGTGAAATTTGTAGGCCACAACTAAAAGGCACATGGATTCACTCCCATTTCATGTTTAAGTTTACGACTTTCTACCAAATTTGCAATGCAAGATTGTGGGTGCCATTCAAATTGAGCTAGCGACCCAGTAATAAAAGCTAAGGAGTGATATCAAGGGATCATGTTATCTTGATATTGTGAACAAGATATAGACAATAACATAGAAAGCAATAATATCATAAAAATGAGGATATTGATAAAAGAGTTGCTTGACATCAAATAATCAATATGATATGAATTCAACCCATGAAAAAGAAGATGCTTTCCACACAGGTTAGGAACGATCTCCTCAAGGAGTTCAAGAAGCTTGCCATTGATCTGGAGCGGCCAATCAACGATGTATTGGAGGAGGCCATGCTGGATCTTCTGGATAAGTATGGGGTCGAGTTTCATCCAGCGGGCACGGAAGGGCAGTCTCCGGAGCACGCTATCCCGAGGAATGGGCAAAAGGGCAAGAGAAAAGCTGCGCTGAGGTAGTGTTGGGCAGTTTAATGGATTCAAAGTTGAAAGAGATTAATCTTGATGCCAGATATGACGAGTAGCCAGGAAACGACATTCGGTCCGAATGGGGATTATCACAGGATCCTGGCAAACGTAGCTCTGTATTTCATGGCAGGGGGTTCATCGCTTGCCGGCACGTTCACCTTTCAAAAGGAACATAGGACAAGAGAGATGGGCCTCGGAGGAATTGAGGCATATAGGGCCGCTGCGCTTTCTAACGTTGACAAGCTAGCCCTCGATGAACTTGCCCATTTTATCAGGCTGGAGACACCTACCGGCTCAGCTAATCTAAGCGACAGCGAATTGCTTAGCGTGGCAAAGGAACTCATTGCAAGAGAGATTGTTGAAGAGAAGCTCGATGGTAAGACCTATTACTTGAAGGCCCGCCTGGTTGCAGATCCCCAGGAAATTTCGCAGGCCATTAACATTGTCCAGGAGATTGACAACAAGATAGAGGAATTGAATAAGGCAAAATCACAAGCTGAAGAGGCTCTGCGAGAGGTACAAAGGTTAGAGCAGGAGGTAAAGCTGGCAAAGATAAAGGCTGAACTGGGGAGAGGAGCCGAGCAACAAGGGCCGATTGAAGACGAACAATTAGAGGAACAATTCAAAAAGGCAAAGGAACTCCTCACATCGGGGGACTATGAAGGGGCGATAGAGATATATACTTCCCTGTTGGAGAAGAATAAGAGAGAATTTGAGGCCCTTGTGTATCGGGGAGCCGCATATTTTCACCTCATGCAGTATGAACAAGCATTGCAGGATTTTTCAAGGGCCGCGGTGCTAGATCCGTTCAGTCCTCTTCCGTACCATAACAGGGCGAGCTGCAAGGTCAAGATTGGCAGGGCTGAGGACGCCATTGAGGACTATACCCGGTCGATCGAATTGGAAGAGAATTATTCTGATGCTTACAGGAACAGGGGTATCACCTATTTGAAATACCTTGGAAGATACCAATTGGCGCTTGATGATTTCCAGAAGCTCGTTGATCTGCGCGCAAATGATAGCAGTGCCTACTTCCTAAGGGGAACGGCTTACGGGAAATTGGGACGTTTCGAAGAGGCTATTGAAGACTATGTAAGTGCCCTAGAGAGCTTGAAGAATGATCCGTGGCTGCATTATAATGCCGCAAACTGCCTGTTGAGAATGTGCAGGTACTCCGAAGCCATAGACAGTTATTCGAAGGCCATTGAACTGCGATCTGATGTAGCCTTGTTTTATCACAATCGCGGCCTAGCCTATGCCAGAGAAGGCTTTCTGGAGGAGGCACTCGAGGATTACAATAGGGCCCTAGCCCTTGGACCTGAGGATGGGAAATCTCTGGTTATTAGGGGGTTCTTGCTATGGAAGCGCGGAGACAAGGAAGCGGCGAAGCGGGATTGGGAAAGGGCTGGGGAGCTGGGCGAAACGAAAGGAATTGAATTTCTTAACCGTTTAAATGGCGGGTAATTGATAATTGCCCTATGGAGGTATGGCCCCGCATTCCGAATAGGATGCGGATTTTTTTTGACAAGGCGGCTTTACTCTGGTATTCAATATTCTAAAATAGAATATATCAAAGTAGAAAATCGGGTGATCTATAATGGCGAGGGAAGCTGCTGCAAAGAATAAGTTTTCATCAATGGCTGAAATTATCCCCGTTGAAGAGGCGGTCGGGAAGGTGCTTGCTCATGACATTACGGAGATAAGGCCGGGCCAATACAAGGGGCCTGCCTTCAAAAAAGGGCATATTGTTAGGGAAGAAGAGCTCGAACACCTCAGGCGCTTGGGTAAAGAGCATCTCTTTGTGCTCCATATTTCCGAAGGTGAGTATCATGAAGACGATGCTGCATTGATGATGGCAGACGCCCTGTGCGGGAGGAACGTTGAGCATGACGGAAATCCGGCAGAAGGAAAGATAGCCTTGAAGGCCTCGGTTACGGGTTTATTAAAGATCAATGTTGAGGCCCTGATAGAGTTTAACATGGTCCCGGATGTCATGTGCTCGGCCAGGCATAACAATGACGTGGTACGCAAGGGGGACATCGTCGCGGGTACGCGGGCGATTCCCTTGGTGATACGAGAAGAATTTGTTAACGAGGCAGTAGCGGTGGGAAAGAAAGCTGGAGGGATCTTTTCGGTCAAGGAATTCTCAAGGATGAAGGCGGGTGCTGTTATTACGGGCAACGAAGTGTTTTATGGCCGGATAAACGACAAGTTTGCTCCAATTCTCAGAAAAAAGCTGGCAGGCTTTGATTGCCCGCTGGAAGAAATCTCGTTTTGTCCCGATGACAAAGACATTATCAGGAATACCATACTGGGTTACATTGAAAAGGGTATTCAACTTGTGCTTGTGGCAGGCGGAATGAGTGTGGACCCGGATGACGTGAGCCGTGTTGCAATAAATGATGCGGGTGCCACCGATCTGGCCTATGGAAGCCCGGTACTCCCCGGGGCCATGTTCCTTTATGCGCAGGTCAAAGGTGTACCCGTGATGGGTCTGCCAGCTTGCGTTCTTTACTACAAGGCTACAGTGTTTGACCTCATGTTACCACGTGTGCTAGCTGGGGAAAGGATAACCAGGAGGGATTTGGCAGAAATGGCCCATGGAGGCATGTGTCTTAATTGTGAGAAATGCCACTATCCGGTCTGTCCGTTTGGAAAATAAGGCAAGGGGTAGAGATGCCAAACGCCAAGATCCAAATGTCGAATGAATGACAAATTGCAAATTGGAGAAGGATGGCTTATCAGGGGGAGTCCGCGCTTGTTTAATGAGTGGAGCCTCCTCAATGCCGTGTTGACGAGAGTTTGACATCAGGGCATCGAAAATTAACCTCACATTTGATATTTTGCTTCGGTGAACGGGGCACATACAAAGAATTAATTATTCTGACTACTGGCTACTAATTTCTGACTCCTTTGGAAAAAATGAAAACCCGTCCAGCCACAGAATACGTCCTATTAGGCTCATTGTTCCAAGGACCCAAGCATGGGTATGAAATAATGAACTTCTTGGAAGAATCCCTTGGACATAACTGGTATGTGGGTACAAGCCAGTTGTACACAGTATTAAAGCGGCTGGAAAAAATGGGGCTGGTGAGAGGCTCGGTAAAGCACCAGGAGACCAGGCCTTCCAAACGAATTTTTTCCCTAACACCAAAAGGAAGAGAGATATTTGAGCAATGGACAAAGCTGCCTTCTGATCATGTGAGGGACATGCGTATAGAGTTCCTTGCCAAGTTATATTTCATAAAGAATTATAGGATGCAATGGGGACGTAGCTTGGTGGAGAAACAGGCAGAGTTACTGCAACAAAGACAGTCCTCTCTGACAGCACAGAAGAAAAAGGAAAGGGATCCGTATTTACGCCTAATTTGCACTTTTAAACTTCATACTATCAAAGCTTGGCTCACTTGGCTCAAGAAAGAAGCACAACACTTTGTGGAAGGACCTTAAAGCTTATGTCTTTCTAACTCTTAACTTTACAGCCCCGGGCAGATTTTCGTGTCCTACAATTTTGCCATCATTGTGCTTGACTACTTTCTTTATTTTTTCCAGTTTCTCAGTCTCAATGATAAATTCGATATCTTCGCCCCGAGGCATTATTCTTAGACATAGACCTACGTCCAAATACGCTTTTCAGCAATCACCTCTGTAATCTATGACTTCCTTTTTCTCTTCCATCTCTCAATCCTACTGGGCTGTTTGAAGCAAGAAATCCCTTAGTTCCCTGCAAAGGGGGGAGGCTGCTCTCCTGCGGTCTCTAATTAGGTAGAATTTCCTCCTAATAGGCAAGTCATTAATCTTTAGTTCTTTAAGGATGCCGGCTTTGACCTCTGTCTCAATAGCGCGATGAGAAAGGACGGAAATACCTAACCCAGATTTAATAGCTTCTTTTACCGCTGTTGAAGATCCCAAGGAGGCAACCACATTGAAATGGTCAAAACCCACCTTTCCTGATGGTTTAAGATGATCCTGGAACATCTTTAGAGTTCCAGACCCACGTTCCCTGGCGATGAAAGGTTCTCGGCTGAGCTCCTCAACACTTACCTCCTTTCGCTTGGCCCATTCATGGGTAGTGGGTATGGCAACTACCAGTTCATCTTCCCACAGTTCCTTTTGGTACATATTAGGTCTTGAGCTCTTAGAGCCAATAACACCAATCTCCAGATGTCCCTCGGCCACCTTTGATTCCACCTGTTCCGTGTCTCCGACAAAGAGTGTGACGGAGATACCTGGATAAGCCTGGTGGAATTTTCCAATCAGCCTCGGCAAGATGTACTCGCCAGGAATAGTGCTTCCCCCAATGCGGATTTCGCCTCTTTTTAGTCCTAAGAAATCCTCCATTTCCAAACAAACTTTTCTTTTCATCTCAAGGAGTGAGACGGCGTGTTTGTACAGGCGTTGGCCCGCAGCAGTGGGAACTACAGTTCGCCCTAGCCGATCGAGTAACCGGGCCCCAACCATCTGTTCCAGGGTGGCTATTCTTTCGCTCACAGAGGCCTGTGCAAGGTAGACCTCCTTGGCCGCCTTTGAGAAGCTTCTGAGCTCTACCACCTTGCAAAATATTTCAAGTTGCCGAAGATCAAAATCGATGGAAGGCTTTCTAACTTTTTTCTTTGGTGTCATGGCAGAGAAAGTTATGAGTTATGAGTGCCTAAAGTGAGCTAGATTTCGTTGACCGTGCACGGTTCACTGTTCACTATTCACCGTTTACCGTCATTCAGTATTCGACATTCGATATTCGTTATTTGTTGTTTGGTGATCCTCAATCCGCAATTCCTTAATCCCCTAATCCCCTAATCCCCCATGCCTAATACCTCACACCTACCGCCCAACGCCCAACGCCCAAAGCCTAACGCCCAAAGCCTAACTCATATATACCCAAACCAAAAGTCCTCAATTTCCCTGAAATTGGCGTTGATCTGGGTTTGGCCCACTATTATGTCTCCGTGGCCAGGCAATAGGTATTCCAAGTCAAGTTCCGACAACCTCCTGATGCTGGCCTTGAGCTGTTCACCATTTCCACCTGGTAGATCAGTCCTGCCTATGCCTCCGTTAAATATAACGTCGCCTGTAAAAAGGGCCTTTTTATCAGGCCAATAGAGGCAGATAGACCCAGGTGAATGCCCTGGCGATGGTATAATTTGGAGCTGTATCCCATCGACTTCTAGATGGCCTTCTCGGAGCAAAATATGGGGCTCAAAGTTTGGGATTCCCAGGGCCTCTCCATAATGCGGGGCAACCTGATTGATAAATTCGAACTCCCTTTCACCTATAGCTAGGGTGGTGGAAGAGCCTGTAAATCGCCTTAGCGCCTCAAGATGATCTGGGTGCCCATGGGTTATGATAACCATATCTATATCTTCTAAAGACATGGAGAGCAATGATAGGTTGTCTAGCACATGACTGAACAGGTGGTGGTGTCCAGGATCTATAAGTATGTTTTTTGGTCCATTTATTAGGTAGGAATTGCAATTATTTGTAGTGGGGTTTATCCACAAGAACCCTTCTAGGCCATCAAATATTTTCATAAATCAGTCTCCTATTCGCCTTCCATGGATGTGAGCAACAGATTAAGGTGTTTTACAAATCAGGATAAATCTCTATCCCTGACATTGTATGTAAATATACCAAAGTTTACCTATATTATGAAGCGGCAATTGAAGGGTCAAGCTCATAAGCCCAATAATTTCATGGTGGAAAAACACAGTCTTAAATGATAAGGTGCCTGCTTAAATAAATAGGTCTGTGCCACGTTGTTCAACCTGAAAAAAGCTGGAAAAAACAATGAACAGTAATGACGAAAGGGCAAACTTTCCGATTCACTCTTGCCCTGGGAAGATTGAAATACCCACAGAAGAGGAGCAAAAGGCACTTTCCGAGCTAAGAAAGATCAAGGCCATGGTAAGAGAGAAAAAGGCTCTGCTGAATGGGCTGAAATCCTCAGGGAGGAGGGAGGAGAAGCACAGAATCACTGCGACGGAAGCAGAACTAAAGGAACTCAAGGAAGAATGGATTAAGTGGGAAAGGCAGAAACAAGATGCCGCCAGGAAAAGAATGATTATCCTTGGCCATGAAAAGCCTGATGAATCTAAAAAAAGGTGACGTAATTGCAGGCACCCAACCTAGGGTCTTTATTCTATGATTCGCATGTTTCATGTGAGAAAGACTTTTGGCGCAAGTGTGGCTCTTAGGGATATCAATCTCCATATCAGAAAAGGGGAGTTTGCGTTTATTACGGGCCCAAGTGGGGCGGGAAAGACCACGTTACTCAGATTAATTTTTGGGGCTGACCGACCTACTAGCGGCCATATTCTTATCGATGGTATAAACCTGGGAAGAATTAGTAAAAAGAGATTAGATTACTTGAGAAGGAAGGTGGGTTTTGTTTTTCAGGATTTCAAATTGCTGCCCAACAAGACTGTATTCGAGAACGTGGCCATTGCTTTAGAGGTTATGGGAGAAGGCCCTTCCTATGTAAGGAAAAAAACACATCAAACGCTTCGTTCTTTAGGCCTTGAGAAAAAAGAGACGCTTTTTCCCTTGCAGCTTTCTGGCGGGGAACAGCAGAGGGTTGCCATCGCCCGCGCGATTGTCAAAAATCCCATGCTCCTGCTTGCTGACGAGCCAACTGGAAACTTGGACCCTGATCTCACAAAAGAAATAATGCTTCTTTTTAAAACCATTCATATGAAAGGCACCACGGTTGTGATTGCCACCCATAACAAGGGCCTCTTGGACATGACGGCCCAAAGAAAAATCCTTTTGCGACGTGGCGAGATTCTAGGGGAAGCTTAATTGTGAGGCAACTCGTATATTTTCTAAGACAGGCCTTCAACAACATAAGAAACAATCGGCTAGCCCATTTTATAGGAATGAGCACTATGGGAATTTCTATTCTTATTCTGGGTGCGTTTGCCCTGCTTTATGTGAACATATACGAATGGGTACAGTTGTGGGGCGGATCTGTGAGCATGTCCGTTTATCTAAAGGACGGAATCGAGAAAGCGGACCTAGACAGGATTGAGCAATTCATCAAGAAGCACCCAGAGCTCCACCAATATCACTACATATCAAAAGAAAAGGCACTCCAAGAACTCAAGGATGCCCTAGGAGAGCAGTCAAAATTTCTCACCGTCCTTAGTACGAACCCTCTTCCTGCATCGTTTGAGGTCGAAATTACTACATCAAAAAACCACGGTGGGCTAGTGAAAGAGCTTGCCCAGGAGATCAGGGGGCTTCAGGGTGTAGAGGAGGTACAGTATAGTCAGGCATGGATAGAAAGGTTTAAAGGCACCCTAGACATGATTAGAGTAATAGGATTCATTGTAGGGGGATTATTGGCCCTTGGTGCCCTTTTTATTGTGACAAATACCATAAAATTAACAATCTATTCTCGTAAGGAGGAAATTGAGATACTGAAGCTGGTGGGAGCGACCGACTGGTTCGTAAAGGCTCCGTTTGTTGTTGAAGGGATGATCCAGGGGGTGTTCAGTGCGCTGGTGGCAATGGCTACCCTGTATGGGGGATTTTTGGCCTTTTCTGCCAAGAGAGCAATATTTCTTAACGTCGCCGTTATAAATCTACAGTTTATCCCGTGGAGTTACGTAGTTACCATTGTGGTTTTGAGTTTCTTGGTGGGAGCTGTTGGTAGTCTGATTGCTGTTGGCAGCTTTTTTGAAATGGCAAGAAGCTAGATATGCGGGGATGTGTGCACATTAGAAAAAAGATGGTTGCCGGGATGGTGGTGATGTTAGTGTGTGCTCTGTTTGCCAGCCTGGCCTTTAGTGGCAGTGAGGCCTCTCGGGATAGTGAGGGCGGCAATAGCAGCATGCAAGAAGTGATGAAAAAGCTCGAAATTTTCGATTTCAGGGAAAAGAAGTTGTTGGAGAAGCTGAGTAATCTTGAGAATGATATTAAATCAAAAAAAGAAGAGATAAAGAAGGTGGAAAGGAGCCTCGGCTATCTGGGCAAAAGGTCTAGAAATCTGATGCGGACCTTAAGGAAACTGGAAACGGAAAGAAAAACTTTGGAGGAAAGATTAGCTAGGCGTTTTGTATACCTTTACAAATATGCGAGGAGAGGATATATGAGGGCTCTTTGTACAGCAAAGGACCTCGATGAGTTCAGGCGCCGGGCGGGCTATCTTTCCCGGTTAATGGCAGAGGACTCGAGGCAACTTGCATCCATCTTTTCCCAAGAATATGATTTAGCCAAGAGGCTTGAAGGGATAAAGGAAGAGATAAATCGAACCGATGCATTAAGAAAGCAAGGAAGGGCGGACCTTGCAGCACTAAGAGAGGACGTTGAAAAGGAAGTAATTCAATTGATGAGGATCCATGAGGAGAAGGAATTCTATAGTACTGCCGTCCGGGAACTGCAATCGGTGGATCCCCAGATCAAGGAAACAATAGTCAAAGTCGAAGACCGCACGCCCTCAACTCCCTTGGAACTCAGAAACATCTCGGAGTTGAAGGGAAGGCTCCCGGTGCCCCTATTAGGAACCATTGTAAGGGGGAGAAAGCTATTTAAATCGAAGAGGGTTCAGCTTGAAAAAGGTATATTTATCAGGTCTGAAGAAGGGGCCAAAGTTCGAGCTATTTTGCCTGGTAAAGTTGAATTTTCAGGCCAACTCAAGGGCTACGGGCAGGTTATCATAATCAACCATGGGTCGCGCTTTTTCACCATATCCGCGCTGCTTTCAAACAGGGACAAGCGAGAAGGAGACTTGGTGCAAAAGGGGGAGGTCATAGGTGAGGTGGGAGGTGCCATTTCAGGAATAGGACCAAGCCTATATTTTGAGATCAGGAAGGGGGGCAGAAATGTCGATCCCCTCAAATGGCTCAAAGTTAAAGGTTAATTGATGAAGATAATTCCAGTTTATTTTGTAGGGGTATGAGAGTAATATGAACATCGGCTACATAAACTAGTTTTTGGGAACAGCCTTCGCAGAGGTGAAAAAATGAAGCTCAATAAATTCAAGGTACTTTTTTATTTCTTGGTATTGTCAATCTTTATCACTGGTGCTTTATTTCTCAACGGGGGGGAAAAGGCAGTCACAGCAGGTACTGAAGAGCCATATCCTGATCTTGAAATATTCACAGAGGTCCTCAGGCAGATCCAGGAAAATTACGTTGAGCCCCAGGATTCCAAAAAGCTAATCTATGGAGCGGTAAAGGGCATGGTCCAAAGCCTTGATCCGCATTCTTCTTTTATGACCAAGGATGAGTATCAAGAGCTAATGCTGGAGACCAAGGGAAGCTTTACTGGCATTGGTATAGAAATTACGATAAAGGATAGCATTCTTACGGTGGTCTCTCCCATTGAAGGGACCCCAGCGTATAAAATGGGCCTCAAGGCCGGAGACAAGATAATCCAGATTGAGGGAAAATCAACAAAGAATATGACACTAATGGACGCCGTGAAACGGATCAGAGGACCAAAAGGTACCAAGGTTAAACTTACGATTCTTCGGGAAGGGGAAAAGAAACCTTTGGTTTTTTCGATCACGAGGGATGTGATACCATTAAAGAGTGTGAGATCCCTTTTATTGGAGCCAGGCATAGGTTATATCCGAGTATCGACTTTTCAAAGTAGGACCGCCAAAGACCTAGACGCAGCCATTAAGAAACTGGAAAAGGAGGGAAAGCTGAAGGGATTGATCCTTGACTTGAGGAATAATCCAGGTGGCCTTCTCTCGCAGGCAATTGAGGTGTCTGATTATTTCCTTGAATCGGGTGTTATCGTTACAACCAAAGGGCGCAAGCACTCCCAGGATATTGTTGCAAGAGCCCACAAAGATGGCGGCACGAGGAATTATCCTATGATTGTGCTCGTAAATGGGGGAAGTGCCAGTGCTGCCGAGATTGTGGCAGGTGCGTTGCAAGACAACAAGAGGGCTGTAATACTAGGGACAAGGACTTTCGGCAAAGGCTCGGTGCAGACCATACTTCCCCTCTCCGATGGCTCTGCCCTAAGGCTCACAACAGCAAGGTATTACACCCCAAGCGGGCGGTCCATTCAATTGAGCGGGATTCAACCAGACATAGAGCTTGCGTTTGTGCCACCTAAGAAAAAGAAAGAGAAAAAGGCGGAGAAGCATTTTTTCAGGGAGGAGGATTTAGAAAGGCACATGCCCGGGGAAAGTAAGGAAAAGCCCGAGAAAGGGGGCAAACAGGACGTAAGCAAGACAGCAAAAACGGAAAAGGCCAAGGAGCTCATAGAGAGAGACAATCAAGTACGCCATGCATTGCAATTATTGAAAACGTGGAACATTTTCTCTCAGATGAAGGGAATATCCATCACTGAGTAACCGGGCAAGGTCACTAAGAAGGGCCGACTTGCTGTGCAATCTATCCAGACCGAAGTGATGAGAAAAGGCCAAAAGTCATCCACAGGAGGTGGTTATCTTGAACGTTCCTTTACTTGACCTGAAGAGGCAATATGCGCAGCTGGAGGAGGAAATTAATGAGGTAGCACTTGAGGTATTTAGGGAACAAAGATTTATTTTGGGCCCACGAGTTGGGCATTTGGAAAACCAGATCGCTGAATATTGCCAGTGTAAGTATGCAGTAGGTGTGTCATCAGGGACCGATGCGATCCTTGTGTCGCTTATGGCAGCAGGGATAGGACAAGGTGACTTCGTGCTTACTACGCCCTATACGTTTTTCGCGACAGCCGGAGCCATTGCAAGGGTAGGAGCAAGGCCGATTTTTGTGGACATTGACAGGACTACCTATAACTTGACCCCAAGCCTGGTGGAAGAGGCAATATGGGGCCTGAGACCAGCAGAAAGGGAAAAGGTGAAGGCCATAATTCCTGTTCACCTTTATGGCCAATGTGCGGAGATGGAGGCCATCACATCAATAGCGGAGGAGCATGGGTTAATTGTAATAGAGGATGCAGCACAGGCCATAGGCGCGGAATACGAGTTCTCTGATGGCAAGGTTATGCGTGCGGGGTCCATGGGAAATTATGGGTGTTTTTCCTTTTTTCCTTCGAAAAACCTCGGTGCCTTTGGCGATGGCGGGATGGTGACGACAAATGATGAGATTGCCTATGAGCGTCTTAAGAGCTTAAGGATTCACGGAGCAAAGCCAAAGTATTATCATAAAATAATTGGCGGCAATTTCAGGCTGGATGCCCTTCAGGCAGCAATTTTGGCTGTAAAGCTTAGGTACTTGGACCAATGGACCGAGGGACGGCAGAGGAATGCACAGCTGTACAGGCGGCTTTTTTCGCAGGCCGACTTGG
>Ga0190359_1000739_pt1 | contig 21736 bp, 10 predicted proteins | sample 48721823_MG_FD_161269 | JGI IMG/M metagenome (GOLD analysis project Ga0190359, IMG submission 161269) | Hydrothermal vent microbial mat bacterial communities from Southern Trench, Guaymas Basin, Mexico - 4872-18-2-3_MG | ecosystem: Environmental > Aquatic > Marine > Hydrothermal vents >... | reverse complement strand
GACTAACACCTGCATTGCCGGAACCATGGGAAGCCATTTTTCTCCTAAAAATATCCTGGTAAAATCTGGAGCCAGTACAAAAATTAAACCAGCAATCGGAAAAGACAATAAGGCTGTAAGTTGTAAAACCTTTAAATAAGCCTCCCTTAATTTGGGAATATCATCCTGAAGTTTAGAATACATAGGGAATGTAACCCTTGAAATCACATGGGTAATGTGAGTTGCTGGAAGGTTTGAGAATCTATAGGCAATCCTGTAAAAACCAAGGGCTGTTATACCAAGGAATTTACCCACAAAGGCATCATCACCCTGGGTTAAAAGGTAAACAAGTATGCCTGAACCAAGAACCCATTTCCCAAACCTGAAAAGTGAACGGGCATAATCAGGGTTGAAGGAAAAGCCCGGTCTGTATGGATGAATAAGGTATGATACAACAACCCTCGTAAAGATTGAAGAAATCATACTTATCACCAGAACCCAGACATTCCTCAGAAAGAATACAAGGGAAAGGGTTATAATAATATCTGAGATACTCCTGGACATATCCCATTGAAATTGTTTCTTGAACTCAAGTTCCCTTAAAAAATAAATGGTTCCTGGATTGACAAATCCATTCAAAAGAAAAACAAAACTTACTGCCCTTACCACACTTACAATCTCTGCCTTGTTGAAGAAGGTTGCAACAAGTGGTGCAGAGAAAAAGAGAAAGAGGAATAGAACAATACCCCTGCCTATATTCACAACAAAGGCAGTATCAAGGTAATCTCTTATATCTTCCTTTTTCTGTATGAGTGCGACATCAAAACCTGAACGAGAGAATGCTTCAAGCAAACTGAATACAACAAGGGCAATTCCAAAAAGGCCAAAATCATCGGGTGAAAGAACCCTCGCAAGAATGATGTTCTTAACCAGGGCAACTGCCTGTGTTAAAATCTGGGTAATGAAAACCCAGACCGTACCCCTGACAACCTTTTTCTTTATATTCATATTCACATGGAGATTCTAAATTTTTTAACTAATGATGTCAAGAAAAAAGTCCTGTATTCTATCTCTGGGAACCCGGTCCTCTTTTTTCAACAACCGCAAGCACCATATGAAACAAACCAAGAAAGAAAAAAAGAAACCTGACAATACCCTGTGCTTCAAGAGAATACCTGATAGAACCTCTTCCATGCGCTGGAATATTCACTGCAGCAATAAGGAAAAGAATAATTCCCAGAACCATGAGAAGGATACTGGACATTATGCCTGGACCCTTAATGGTGCTTCCTTCCTGTAACCTGATTACACCCGAGATCAAAAGTCCAAGCCCCGTTACCAGTAAAAACAGAAATAGAATCCCTGTAGTTCCCCTTGTAAAGATAAAAAGGATACCCAGAGCAAAAAGAAATACTCCAGGAATCAATATTACTTTAGAATATTTCATCATACCACCTCCTTTCAGAGTCTACAACCAGCTTAAATCATCTTGTTTTTCATATTATCATAAAGAATTTAAAACATCAATTCTAAATTATATATAGAATTGGTAGCACCTTTAAAAATTCCTGTATATTCAGACATTCATAAAACCCGAAGTCACCATACTAAAGTATTCTTAATTTAGCGAGTATCTTTATATAAATAATAATTGCGGTTACCTCCCCATTGCCAGTACAGAAAAGGAAACACTGGTAAAGGTACAAAGACTATTTCTCCTGCATCCGGGAAGTAGCAGAAGATTGAAGCAAGTTCAACATGGAAGGTCCTCAAAAATCCTGGGCCTTTACCATTAAAAGGTTTTATACAAAACCCATATGTAAACTGGTATTTTCGTGGCACGTTATCAAGATAAATGAAAGTGCTACCATAAGAAATGCTGGAATGAAATGATAGCCATCTATACATTCTCCAATCAAGTCCAATTGAAAAGTCAGGACTGATTAAATTATGGAACCGCTTCCCCTTATATACAGACCGCCATGCATTCTCAATAAGTAAATCCTCACTATAAGTTGCGCCCGTGGAGAGATGCAAGTGAAGTTTCTTAGAAAGGCTGAAGGAAATATTAATTTTATTATACCAGTTTGCCCCTTTTCTTCTCACTTTAAGGTACTCGTAATCATTCAGTAGATCTATCTCCTTAAAAAGATACTGGAACATTGTCTCATAAGCGATACTGAAACACTTTCCCTGTTGTTTTCCAGAGCCAAACCTGAAATTGAAACTCAGAACACCACCAAGCCAGCATTCAATGTCAAGTTCTGCTGTTATCCGGTCCGTTATTCCCCACCACATCCATGTTGGCCAGGGAGCAATTGCCTGATTGTATACCCATTCTCCTTTATGAAGGGTGTACCCAGTAAATGAATCAAGGGGATGTAGCATAACTTCATCTATTAGCCCAGATGCCAGAAAAAAGCGATAAAAAAAACAAAAGCATCGTTATATTTCTTTTCATTTGCTATTCTGACTTTTCCTTAGTCTTGTTTCAATAAGAAAATGTTCACCAGATTTTCTTATACCTCTTATCTTTATCTCTGCTTTCCTGAAGATAGACTTCTTCACAATTTCTTCAACTTGGTATTTATCATAGATGCCAAATAAAAGACAATCCCACCTTGCATCTTCCATGCTAAGTTTTCTCACAAACAATGGTGCCTCTTTTATACATTTCTCTATATAATTCAAATTATCCTTCTGATAATCATTATCCCCGTTGAAATCATAAATTATAAACTCACCATTGGGTTTCAAAACGCGGTATATTTCATCCAACATTAATACAGGTTCACTCCACAGATGGAAGGAAAAAGTAGATACCGCATGAGTGAAAACGTTATCATTGAATGGAAATTTAGCAGGCTCACTTACTAAAAAAGTAGTGTTTTCATACCCCAGTATCTTAGACCTTTTTCTGGTTTTTTTTATCACAGACTCTGAGATATCTATTCCTGTCAATTTTATTTCTTTATTTCGTTTTTGTATCTCAAAAAGTAGAAAACCATGGCCACATCCTACATCCAGTAAAGAATCACCATCTTTTAGTTTACAGCATATCTCGTCTGCAATAGACTCATAGAGCTGATTGAAGAACCATCTAATAAATATCCTTTCATGATAAAAAAACATATCAAAGATATTATTGGCAAATGGTGAAATAAACATTTTAGTAATTAATATTTCTTTCCACGGATAGCCTCCTTTTTATATCGTATCTGTCTGTCTTCCTGCTCATCCTTAATTCCTTTCGTCTGTTCTTCTATGTGTTTGGAAATATCTTTTATTCTCTTATTTTCTCTTTTATCCTTAGCAGTTGCATCTGCTACAACCATCGCTAAGTTTTTTAGCAGATAAAAGCGACTGTCGTAAAAAGTGCACCTACCAGAGACAATATCACACCAGAAATTATGGTTATCTTGATGCTGTATTCATAAGTCAGAACCTCTTCAACCTTCTGTCTTGAACCAGCAAGTCTAACCCATTCAGGATAGGTCTCAGCAACCCATTTCCTTGTTATGAATGTCAGGGTTGCATCCTCTTTTCTAAAAATCAGCTTAATTATCCCAAGGAGAAAAGGGAATATGCCTACGCCACTTGTATACGTTCTATGGAGATGGCTATTTATTAGTAACGATGGATTCCTTAAAAACAGTGGAGATAAGATATATAAAATTACACCAATACTCAGCATAAGGTAACATGTCAGCAGTGCTTTTTCCTTATCTCCGCCTTCATATAATGCCCTTTTCATTGAATAAGTCCATCCACGAAACCAGATTAAGGGCATAAGAAAATATAATTTAAAAAAGGACATTGTAATTCCTCTATCAATTTCTTTTTCTTCTCTACTACTCATTTTCAATTCTCCTTGTTTATCTATCATTTTATTACCATAAATTTGACTGTTTTTTTATATTCAGGCGTAGCAAGAACTGCAAGGTAAACTCCCGAAGGAGCATCTGACCCAGTCAGGTCTTTTCCATCCCAAATAACTCTGTGTAATCCTACGCTTTCTTTTCCACTCTTAAGCATTCTGACAAACCTTCCTGAAATATCATATATACCAATTGAGACCTTAACAGGCTCAAGTATATAGTATTCAAAAACAAGATTTTTTCCACTAAGCAGGTTATTTTTGCAGCAAAAATACATATCTCCAGGAATATTCTGTGAAAAGGCTTTCACGGGACCATACCATTGAACCCTACTTCCGCTTCCTACACCAATCCAGTAATTGTAATATTTATTTGGCTCAACATCCCTATCAATAAAGAAATAATATCCATTCCCTGTGCATTTTATCCCGGAGGAATTTAACATCTTCTCAGTGCCACACATGGATTCTCTTCTTATCCGAAAACACCGTGGGCTTAATTCATCCAAGGAGTTCCACCTCAGAAGTATTCCTCCATTCAATGTAACTGCACTGAAGGATGATAATAATATTCCTGTTGGTACATATTTAATAATAACAGGGATTTCTGTTTCCAGTAATTTCTCCTCTCCAGAGGCATTAGATAGAATCAAGAGGGTATCTTCATGCCTGGTGGAGCCCAATCCGGTTGTGTCAATCACAATTTCCACCATTTCAGAATCACCAGGCAAAATCTCCATTCCACTACTGTTTGATATCCAGACAACCCAGGCAGAATTATTCTTCATATACATTGTATCCACAGTAAAAGATGCATCCCCAGTATTTTTTATATAAAACCATGATGTATCTTCATTATCAACCAGCTGTGATTGGTTAAAGTAACCGACCTCAGCCCTTATACAATAATCATAGCTTAATTGCTGGGTCCATGATGCACCATCAAGAGAGTAGAAACTCCTTCCTGTTCCAGTACCTCCTCCCTGATCATCATTCATTGATTGGTATGTTTGTGGTATATGGCAAAGAATCCAGAAGTCATTACTATCAATGTATCCAGAGGAAAACGGGATATGGTTCCAGATGTTTGAACCAACCCCTGCAGTAAAGGAAACCTTTTCAATAACAGTTCCAGGATATCCCCCATTGTCATCAGCAAGGATGACTGTATCCCCTGAATAGCCGAGTACGTTATCAATGCTTATAATTGCTGCCTTTACAGAACATGTGGAATCAGGTGTAAATCTTACTCCATATAGGGGATATGTATTCTCATCCCATAAGGGACCATTGTCATACAATATTGTATCAATCAGTGTCTTTACCTCTATATTGCTTTTCTTCTTAATCCCATATTCAAAAACAATGGAATCCACACTGACTGAAATAATACCGCCAGAACCAATATTGAAAGATATAGGTATAAGCCAGGTATCAGCAGCAGCGTCTGTAACGCAAAGAGAACATGGCACCACATGCCCCACTGGAGCACTACTTGAAACAGCTAATCTGTAGGCATCTCCGGCAACGGTATCTCCCGGGAAGATTGTACCGTAAATGGATAAAGAGTCATTAACCACAACATAAGAATCATACACCAACAATTTACCTGTAGTCTGGTATGAGGCTGTATCACCTGTATTTATTAACTTCATTAATACATCTACCGTTTCTCCCGGATCAATAATGCCATTTCCATTTGCAAGCCCTACTGTATCTATAACTGTATCTCCTGCTAATTCAATATCAGGTAAGGTTTCGGGAGGAATATACCATATGTTTATTGGTAGCTTAAGTAAAAATTCGTATGTCTTCTGTTGATATACAGCATTGGAATAAATTAACAATGTGTCTGAATAATTCCGATCGTGGGAAAGGCCTATTGTATCAATTCTTACAACTACCCTTGCAGATTCCTGAGGAGGGATAGCAAGAAATTTAGGGTCCACAAGGTAAAACCACGAAGAATTGTTCTTGAGTGCCATTTCTTTTATGGTGAGTGTGGCTGTTCCGGGATTTTTTAACCAGAAGCAGGCAGAATCAGTAAGGTTTATCGGTGTAAATCGGGCTACAACCACCCTGATTAGAAAATCTGTATTATATTCTGTCCAGCTAACACCATCTGTTGAAACATAGCTATGGCCTGTGCCAGTAGCATCACCAAGAAGGGAACCATTACTAGTATTCTGGTCTGATACACATAACCAGAAAGGTTCCTGAAATACAAATGGGTTGTAAGGGTTATAGAGAGGAATTTTGGTAAATCCACTGTCTGAATAATGCTGAGGTGCATAAAAGAGTGAGTCAATCACTGTCCCTGGTAAACCACCATTATCTGTCATCACATACAATTTATCATTATAGTTGGTTATAATTGGTTCTCTCGCCACAAGCGCCTGAAGCAAGGTGCATGCAGGATCAGGAACAAATCTCACTCCCATGTATGGATAGGAAGAAAAAGGAACGTTCTGAACAGGATTTCCATCGTCATATAAAAGGGTATCTATTGTGGAAGATGCTTTCGTTTTTGCCGTATAATCAAACACTATTTTATCGGGCTCAATAGATATTACTTCTTGTCCAATGATATGGATCATAAAAGGAGAAATCCATTGATTTCCTGAGTTCCAGCAAAGGAGTGTGCAGGGTGCAAAATATTCTTCAGGGGTAAAATCTGCTATGTGTATTCTGAACGCCGTGAATGACTGAGCAGAATCCCCAGGTGTAATATCAGGAAAGGTTGTTGTATCCCTCAATATACTTATATAAGTATCATCTGTATATAGTGAACCCCTCAATGATGTTTCAAATAAAGTCCCAGTGTTTCGTACCCATACATTCAAGTCAATGGTCTCACCACTGTTTATTTCTCCATTCCCATCAGATGAACCTGCTGTATCTGTGACCACATATCTTACCAGAAAAACCCCGCCAGAACCGTCTATATCTATATCCCCCTCATACGGAAGATAATTTTCCTTGGTGACTGTAACATGCATTACACCAGTATATGGAAGTTCTATATTATTGAAATTAGCATCTCCTGTAACATCTGTTGTTTCCACGGCATATACTATGGTATCCATCATACAACAGACTCTCGCACCCTCTACTGGAGAGAATCCATTTGAAACTGTTACCACAAAACTATTTGTTCCCATAGGAAGGGTAGCGGGATAAGACACTGTGAAATTCTGCGGTGATGCTGTCCAGAGAGGCATCTCAGGATCACCAAAAAGGTTTAATTCATATAAACACCATACCCATAGAGAATCCCACGTAACCCTGGGTACATAGGCATCCTTAGTAACTGCAAGGGCTTCACCAATGTTCTGGAATTTTTCAGTAAACACTTTATGATAAAATGTAGTATCTATATCTTCTGAATAATACATCTCTACACCAGAACCCCATCCAAATCGTGAGTTCATTATTGATGCAACACCCCCATTTAACTGATTCGTGAGAAAGTGTTCAGCAAAACAGTCATGATCGTCCCACCATACTTCATCCAGCGCTCCTGTAAAACAGGAGATGGCTGTCTGGATGCTTAATTTATAGCCATTTCTCAGAGTATCAATATCTGGTAAACAGAGATAAACGGTTCCATCTGCGCCACCCACAGAACCAGGGCCTCCATGCAGTGCATAATGGACAAAGTGCATACCTGAGTTGAGAGATTCAATCACTGCACTTCTTGTGAGATTCCCATAGGACTCGTACAGTTTACACTTATTCCATCCTGCCGGGACAATATCTGCAATGGCATTGTTCACTGTATCACCCCACCAGTTGTAACCAGGAAACAGTAGACTTGCAGGAAGAAGAATATTCTGTATATAACCTGCTGGTGGACTCTTTTCGTACTGTAAAACCTTGTTCACAAAGGTTTCAACATCTGCTACAGATTTACACGGTGCCCGCCCAACGTATACATCTGCAAAAAGATCAACGCTATCTTCCTTTTCACCAAAGACTCCATCCCCATCAAAATCCCAATCACCATCCAAACAGGCATAATACATGTCGCTGGGGATTGTCTCCTGATCCGGGTAGTAAAGGGGCATATATAAATGAATATAGTGAACATCCCGTCTTGGTATAAAACATTCCTCCCATTCATAATCTCCCTGTCCTCCCAATAAAAACCATACAGAACCCCAATTTGAGTATGCATCTTTAATAAAATTTCTAAGCTTTTCAGCATCGTCTCTTCCTGGATAGTTTTCTTTTACAAAATCTATATTGACAATCTTGGCTGGAACCCCCTTTTTTGTCTTCCAATCCTGAAGTCTTTTGAATTCTTCATTAAAAGCCTCATTTCCTGAAATTATTATATAGGAAAATTTTCCAGGGGGCAAAAATGGGGAACCTTTAGGCTCCTTTATTACGGGTTGCCATAAATCCACTTTCTCAGGATTCAACACAATTTCTTTAACCCGATTCTTGTTTATCTGACGTATTAAAGCGGAAGGAACCATTACTGGTAATCCCGAATGCCTGTAATATATATCTATTTCTATTCTGGAAGCAAAAATAATTTTATTCTGTGATGGCAAATACCTACATGGATGAACCTCTATCATTACTAACCTATAACCGCCCAGTAACCCAACTTTCCTGTTCCCTCCCCAACCATAGGGCCAGAGAGATTTACTTTGATAGATCAATGTATCGGGGGGAACAACTTGGTCACCCCCCCTACTGTCCAGAATAAATGGTATTGCAGGTTGAACAGGATATACAGGACCTGCCAGAGCAATAGTCTCAATGACTACAGGGCTTATGAGTACACTATCTATTTCAGCATCCGTTGGAACCACAAAGGTAGCTGATTTTACTGGAAGCATGGGGCTTCCCGGGCTGGCTGTATGAGACAGCCCTTCTACTTTTATTCTATAATAATCCTTCTCCTGAAAAAAGACCTTTTCAATCACAGGATGGGGGAGCTTAAGCTCCCCCTTAATTATCCCTTCAGTTTGTCCAGTCCACCCTAATATTAAAATTATCAGCATCTTATCTCCCTTAGTTTATTAAAAACACACATTTTTTTGTTAGTCTGGTTTGTCCATCCTTAAACAATCTTATGAAATATATACCACTGTGTGGGATGTCCCATTCAAACCTGTATTCTGCCTTTTTAAGATACCGCTGTGTAAGTAACCTCTTAAATTCTCTACCGCAGATGTCATATATTGAAAGTGAATAACGCCCTTCTTCTCCTGTAGATAAAGAAATCACAGCCTTCCCTCTCACATTGCTGACCGTGATTCTGGTTTCCATTGGAAGTATCTTACACTCCGTAGAAGCGAGATATCGAACGCCATTTTCTGTCTCAACGCCAAGTCTGTATGTAAATTCTCCGCTCTCTACATTGTCTATATAACTATATTCTCTGGAACCGTTGTACAAAACCCTATCAATAACTTCAAAGTTCTTTCCCCCTTTCCTCTTTCTCTCCAGTATCCAGGCTTTTTTCTCTATCTCTGGTGAATTATCTATCCAGTGAAGCGAGACGCCATTTTTCATATTGACAGCAAAGAACGTGCTTACTTCTATACCAAGAGCCGAAAACCTTATAATTACTGGAACATCTATCTCCCCTTTCGTTGTAGCATTACTTGAAATTACAATTGTATCTACATAGGAACCTTCTCTTGCCAGCCCGGTGGTATCTATTTTAACAATTATCCCCCCCGAATCAGAAGGAGAAATAGCAGAAAAAGAGGTCGGGGTAACTTCTGTAATCCAGGCAGACCTGTTCTTTACGTAAATAGTATCTACAACAATGTCAGCACTCCCTATATTTTTAATCCATATTATGCCAGAATCGGAAACATTTGCATATGAAACAACTGCTCGTAACATATAATCATAAAAATATGCTGCATCATAGAGTCTGTACCAATTTCCTACACCATCCCTGTAAAAGCTGTGTCTCCCTGTTCCATTTGTCAATCCTATATATGAGAGATTATCGTATGTATAATTTTGATAGATACAAATCCAGAAAGGATCATCATCAGAATAGGTCCCTGAAAAAGAAACATACTGCCATACCGGATAACCTGAAGGTGCCACCGCTGTTACGAATGGGACCTTTTCAACAAAGGTTCCAAGTTGAGTAGGAATGGTTATTGTATCATCAATAGCATCATATATATATGCTGTATCGTAAACTGCAATTGTATGCCTCAAACCGAAGAGTGCCCCCACAACCTTACATTCCTGGGGTGGGACAAAGCGAACACCAAGATTGGGAGCTCCAAAATTGGGACCTGTAAACCCCATAACATAGGTTCCATTATCGTAGTGTAAAGTATCAGTGTCTCCTTTAAGTCCATTAATAACCTTAAAAGACTTAAAAGAATAATCAAAGACAAGGGAATCTACACTCATCTGAGCGAGGGGGATGCCTCTAACTGTAATATCAAAACCTGATACCCATAGTGAGTCATTGGAATCTCTGATATACAGGGAACAGGGAATAACTTCACCATCAAGAGCGCTTTCATTGACCGAAACTCGGTAGGGTGTAAGGCTTAAAGCAGAATCAGCTGATGGTATATCCCCGAACAATGCATAGTCCTGAAAAACTGTTGCTTCACCTGAGTATACCCTCAAACTTCCTGCCACAGAAAAGGCTTCAACCGTTCCCCAATTTTTTATCCACAAAGGAAGGTCAAAAGTCTCACCTGGATTTACTACCCCATTTGCATTTCCAACAATTGTATCAAGTATTGTGTGCTTCAAATACACAATATATGGAGTTGAGGATGTAATCACCTGTATAGAATCTTCATAAGGAAGATGATTTTGTGATGTCACTGTCAGGTTTATGTAGCCTACCTGATTGGTCGTAACAGTCAAAGATATATTACCAGATGCATCTGTATATCCTCTTTCATATACATCTGATCCATTCATAACACATACAAGTGCATTCCCAAGGGGCGTAACACCATCACTGTTTTTTACTGTAATTGTCAAAATAGACGTTCCAACATGAATCGTAGCAGGATGTTCTACAGTCATTGTTACCGGGTTATCAGTCCATAAGGGCATTTCAGGATCCCCAAAAAGGTTATATTCGTAAATACACCATCTTTCCGTACTTCGTGAAGTAACATAGGGAATCAGGTCATTTTTCGCAAGAGAATGAACTTCACCAAGATGGTATTGATTAAGAACAAATAATCTTCTATAGAAGCATGTATCTATTACCTCAGATGGTCCCATTTCACTTGTTCCAGTGCCCCACCCATACCTTGAATTCCCCATAGCTGCGACACATCCTCCACCAACCCGATTAATCAGGTGTTCAACAAAACAATCATATCCCGCTGTTATATTTGCCTCATCAATTGCACCAATGAAACAGCTTATTGCATTAAGCACAGTCAGTTTATTCCCATTAGTTGCAGCATCTGCATCAGTATAATCATAGACTGTAATACCATAAGCTGTATACATCCCATATTCATCCCCATGATCAGCATGGTGGCAGAATCCAAAACCTGCATTCATTGAATCTACCATTGCTGATTGAGTAAGATTGCCATAAGATTCATATAATTTTGAATCTTGCCAACCAGGAGGAGTGTAATCTGCGATAGCATTGTTTACACTATCCCCATAATATGGAACTGTTGGAAACAAAAGGACAGCAGGAAGAAGTATCTTTTTCAAGTAATCTGTATCTGGATTTTTCTCATATGTCAAAACCTTATTAACAAAATTATCTATATCAGAGTAATCAACTGTATTTTTTACAGGCGCTCTACCCACATAAACATCTGCATACATATCCACATTGTCGGTTTCTTCTCCATAAACCCCATCACCATCACCATCCCAGTTACCATCAAGATCTGAGAAATAAAGGTCAGTAGGTATAGTATCCTCATCGGGATAATGTCCTGCACCACTCGTTATATACCATGCATCCCTTCTGGGTATCAAACATTCCCCATGCTCCCAATCTCCCTGTCCACCCAGTAAGAAATAAAGAGTTCCCCAGGTGTTATAGGCATCTATTATAAAATTCCTTAATTTTTCTGCATCGTCGCTTCCCGAATAATTCGCCAATATCCATGAAATAGTAACCCCTTTTGCTGGAACACCCTTTTTTGTTTTCCAATCAATAAGAGGCTGCCAGTGCTGAAGAGCAGTGGAATCATAAGCCACCACCACATAATCAACTGTATCAGGAGAAAGTGCCTTCGACTGTTGAATAGAAAAATCTGGTGCAAAACTGCTGACATCTTCTGGATTTTCTACCAAACTTTTAATTTCATTTGTTATTTCGTTTAAATTCCTTGAAGCAAAAAGTGAAATAGTGTTTTTAGATGTTTCTTTCAACTTTATACGAAATGTAATTTGAGAGTAAAATGTGAGCCTCCCTGATGAAGGATTGTATCCTACAGGATATATCGCTATATTAACGATATTAAATCCGTTTTTTTTACCTGATGAAACGACCTCAACAGGCGCTTCAGGAAATTCCTTAGCTGAACTGTATATTTCCCTATCCTTTTGGAATGGATATTCAACATCAAAGGATAACGGTCGTGGATGTTGGGCTGGATATACATTATATTTGCCCTTCAGAATTTCTTTCTTCAAATCAATGATTTCTATACTGTCTACCTGAGCATTTGAAGGAATAACAAAAGACTTAACAATTTTAGGAAGCGAAGGGTAACCAGGCTGTGTAATAGAATAGGTACCTTTCAGTAAGACCCTCTGATAATCACCCACATTTTCAAAATACAAGCCTCCCTTATCAAATTCATAGGTATAAGGCTTTAATGAAGCCACAGAAGAAAACAACAAAACCAATACAAACATCGTTTCACCTCCTGATTTTTTATGATTTATGCAAAATTTATGCCAGAGACTACTTTCATATTAATTACTTGAAAATGAAAAGGTTGATAAAAATGATGTAGTGCCGGATACTACACCCATCAAACATGTCTTCTATTTTCTCATTTGTGCTTCAGTGAGTTAAGTATGTAGCAAATACTGCTACATTCTTTTCAGCACTTGATACAGCCCTGTATTTTGGGAGTTTAAACTTTTGTCCGGACGAAAAAAAGTGATCATAGTTAATTGAATGGTCTCATATAAAACCTATTAATTATACTAAATTTATATTCATGAATACTAATGGGTATATTGGCGTGTTTTGTGAAAATCTGAAAAACTTTTCTGAAATTGAATAACTAGGTAAGAACTCTTAAGGAATAGGACACAATAGTTCTATCATGCATTTTTAATTTTAATTGTTTTTCTTATTTAACCACTTAATACTCTTGATTGAAAAATACTTTTTGCTTCTATATCCCTTATTATAAAAACATTACGGAAAGCAACTTTTATCCCTTGATACCCAAAGCACTATAATCAATTGCCTCAACCATTACAACATTTAAATACCCGATACGGAAATATACTGGTTATATTGGGTATATTATATAATGTTACTGGCGTTTATGAAGTTTGATGTTGTATTTTTTCAGAAGTCTGTATAAGGTTGTCCTATGAATTTCAAGTGCCTCTGCAGTTTTTGTTATATTATAATTATTTGCCTCAAGCATCTCTAATATCAATCGTTTTTCAACCTCTTCCTTCTGTTTTATTAGTGTGAGCATTCTTTTCCTTCTCAAATCCTTAAGAGATGTACCAATTTTCTCCTCCGGGCGTCTAAGATCATCTGGTAATACTTCAGAGCCAATAACCCCCTTATCAACTGAAAGTATAACCGCTCTCTGAATAATATTTCTCAACTCGCGCACGTTCCCCGGATAATCATAGTTCAAAAGTATTTCAAGGGCTTCTGGTGAAATTTTCAATGGTGGAAGGCCTTCCTTGCTTGTAAATTCTTCAATAAGATAGTTAACGAGTAGAGGAATATCTTCCCTTCTCTCCCGGAGAGGAGGTATCTTTATACTAAACACATTCAGTCTATAATACAAGTCTTCTCGGAATCTGCCCGTAGAAACGAGTTTCTCAATATCCTTATTTGTGGCAGCAAGAATTCTAACATCTACTTTACGAATTTCTTCTTCGCCTAATCTAATAAATTCACCTGTTTCAATAAACCTTAACAGCTTCGCCTGTAAAGAAACAGGCATTTCACCTATTTCATCAAGAAAGACAGTTCCACCGTTGGCCGCTTCGAATATTCCTTTTTTTCTTTTAGTGGCACCGGTAAATGCTCCTGGAGCATATCCAAATAACTCAGATTCCAACAGATTTTCAGGAATTGCCGCACAATTTATCGGTATAAAAGGTCTGGAAGCCCTATTACTATTATAATGGATCGCTCTTGCTATAAGGTCCTTACCAGTTCCACTTTCTCCTTCAATGAGAACAGGAACTGAGGAGTTGGCAACTCGCGTTATACTTTTTAATATACTATAAATCGCTTCGCTTTTTCCAATTATACTTTCAAAACTGTATTTTTTTCTCAATTCCGATAGCAATCGTTCCTTCTCTTCAAAGATTTTTTCAAATTTCATAATAGAACTTATTAACCTGGAAATAAATGGAGTAAAAGATTCAAGCAATTGAAGGTCAATATAGGAGAATCTTCTCGGAATTTTTCTGTTATCCAGATAGACCACCCCAATTATTTCATTGTCTTTTTTTACAGGAACACAAATGATAGACCGAAGTTCCAGAGAAGAAACACTCTCAGCTAATTTAAATCTACTATCCATTAAAGCGTCTTCAATTAATAGTGGTTTTCCATTGGTTAAAACCTCTTTTACAACACTCCGACTGAATGAAATCATGCTGTCAGCCTCTTCTTTGTCCAGGAACCTTGCTGTTTTCGTTTCAATATTTCCATTATAATCCTTGATCATAATAAACCCTCTTTTAGCATCTATGAGTTCAAGGATAAAGTCTAAAAGTTTCTCAAGAAGAGGATCAACATTTTCTATTTCTATAGCCCCATCTATAAGCTCAAGGAGATTTATAAGTTTTTCTTTATCCACATATCTAATTCTGCGTTTTAAAAACTGAGTAGAGCCAACATCCTCGTAGGATATTCCCTCCTTCAAATTATAAATAGCAATTTGATTCTTGCCGCGTGACTTTGCAAGATACATAGCCTTATCAGCCTTTTCAATAAAATCTTCAGCACTAACTATCTGGTGAACAGGATGGGATGCAATACCTATACTTACTGTTATTCTCTGCTTTATCCCCTTTAACTTTATATTGCGTATATCTTTTATTAAACGTTCTGCAAGAACTTTTGCACTCTCAAGGTCTGTTTCAGGCAAAATCACAATAAACTCCTCCCCTCCATATCTTGCTGGAATATCTGATTTCCTAATTGACTTTCTAATAGTTTCCCCAATAGCTTTCAGTGCTCTGTCTCCAGCCTGATGTCCATAGTTGTCGTTGAAATCTTTAAAATTATCAATATCAATCATCATTAAGGATATAGGGGAATAGTATCTATCAGAACGTGCAAGTTCCTCCTTCAGACGATTATCAAGATATTTACGTGTATAAAGAAGAGTCAGCTTATCAACCACTGCTTCTTCATACAAAAGCAGATTATCATAAGCAAATGAGATAATGGCCAGTATAGTCTTTAGCATCCCAAATTTTTCTTCCCAAAGGCCCCCTTCCAACTGTTCAATTTCAACATAAAAAATACCTTTGAATTTCTGCGATAGGAAGGGAAGATAAATAAGTTTCTTTTGAAATATTCCTTCTACAGAACTACTCTCTTGTGTCTCTTTAATGTGCATCTCCTTCTTCTTTAAAACGTACATTAGTGTCTCTTTCACTTTATTTATATAAGAAGGTTTGATCCCTTTAAATTTTTTAAATTCCCTACCATCCAATTCATGTATAATGAATACAAAGCCCTTTCTTGCTCCAAGAAATTTCATTAACCATTCAAGTGAGTATTCAATTAAATCACTCGCATTTCTATATTCCTTAATAGTTTCTGCAAATCCAGAAACCGCTCCGAAATCCACTAATTGGATATTCCTCTTTCCTATTCTTTCCTTCACCAATTCCTTTACTACAGAAATATTCCATTCTGAAAGTTTTTGTCCTCCTATCTTTTCCAGCAAACCTTTGTAATTGCTCATAAAAATTTTTTTAACTTTTTGTGATGGAAGATTTTTAACAAGAAAATCGAGACATTTTAATGCTTTATTATAATAATCAAAAGCTTCATAAAATTTACCCTTTGCTTCATAAAAAAGTCCAAGATGGCAGTATATTTTGAATAACCTGGCAGGATTTTTTAATTTCTTCTCAAGGTTCATCGCTGATTTGAAATACTTTACATTATTCGTCAATTCACCTTTCAATATAAGAAAATCTACCAGAAATTGCTTTCTTTTGGTTGAACTGGCAAAATCTTCCAGTTCGTTAATAATTCTCACGGATTCATCCAATTTGTTCGTTTCTTTCTTCAATTCAGCCATTAATAGAAGAACATGTGCTTCAAGCAAATCCCTTTTAATATCTCTTGATATTTTTAAAGCCTTCTTAAGATACTCCTCCGATTTTTCAAACTCTCCTTTTCGTAAATAATATTCTCCCGAGCCAAGAAAGCCAAGTCCTTTGAGCTCATCTGCCTTAAATTTTTCCGCCAGCTTTATACCTTTTTCAAAATATTTTAAGGCAGAACTCTCTGAAAAACTAGAAAATAAATTGCCCATGTCTATAAGTAAGTTAATAAGGTATATTTTATTAGAAATGTTTTTCAATTCCTTTTCTGCCTGTTTTAGGTAATTTTTTGCTTTTAAATAAAATCCACGTGAAGCATAGATAAGACCTATTCCATGCAAGCACCATCCACTCAGCTCATAGGCACCGATTTCAAGCGCTATGTTTCTACCCTCCCAGTAATGGCTCAGAGATTTCTCATATTCTCCACTATCCCTGTATAGCAACCCAAGGTTTGCATGACAAATAGCAACCCCTCTTCTATTCTCCATCTTTTCATGGATGTGAAGGGATTTTCTGTAGAATTCAATGGCTTTACCAAAATCACCCTTTGCATGATTAAGTGCTCCGAAATTTCCAAGAAGAAGTGCGAGAACATGATTAGGTTCTTCCCCTATTTTTTTTATTCCTTCATGGAGACAGGTCTCAGCTTTTTCATAATCACATTTTATGTAGTATATCGTCATAAGACTATTATATGCAAGCCCTATGATCTCTCTATCATTGGAAATATTCAGAGCCTCAATAAAATATTTTTCCGTAATATCGTGTTTCCCAAGTGACAAAAAATACTGACCAAAACTTATAGCAAATCTTGCTTTTATATTTTCAAGTCCGCCATCGCACATTTCATATCCTTCTTTCAGTAATTTGAAGGCTTTTTCTTGTTGATTTGTTACGAGGTAAATTTCTCCTAAATCCGCAAGGACCCTTAGATACTTTTCTTTATCTATGGTTTGACATTTCAAAATTTTCTGGAACAAAACCTCTGCTTCTTTAAATTTTCTTAGCGTAACCAGAACTTCTCCCTTTTCGATCAAAAGAGGTAACCTCTCATTATCGGTAGAACATTCAATAGCAATATCAAGGAATTTTAAATACCCGCTATGGTCAAAAGAATTCTTTCTTATGGAAATGGCTTTTAGTGCATAATTCCGTGCATTCTTAAAATCACCAGCATTATAGAAATGCATAGCCACATCACCTGGATCAACACTTTCCAACGTTACCATGAATTCTGCAATATCCTTGTGAATTTGCTCATTGGTTCTATCTGTCCTTAATGATAAAATCAAGCTTTTATATATCCATGAAGGTAGTTTAATGCCTCGTGGAGTTTCTCTGAGAAAGCCCTTTGATTTTAATTCTCTAACAGTTTCAGCAACTTCAAGATAATTCAGTTTTGTAATATCACAAAGCATTCTTTTCGTTATGGGTTTTTCAAAACTTGCTATGTACTTCAGTAGAAGTTTCCCCTTTTCAGGCAATACAGAAAGTCTATTTTCAATAAAGGTCTTTAATGTATCAGGAAGGGTTATATTAAAGTCTTTTAAAGTCCATTTACCCTCAACCAATTCTAATTTTCCGTTTTCATAAAGATATTTTAAAAGTTCTCTGGCAAATAATGGATTCCCACCTGAGTAATTAGCAATAAACCTTGCTGTATCTCTTTGAATATTTTTAATAGCAGAATAGAGAATATTTTCTAACTCTGCATTTGTGAACGGTTTTAAGTAAATTGCTTCATCAAAATAAATATTTTTATCTGGAATATCAATGGTTGAGGAACATACCCATATGCCTATTCTCTGTCGTATTAAATGCTTCACTATATCTGCATATCCAATTTTATCAATATCATCAATCAGAAATATTACTTTACCCAGAGATTCCACCATCTCTGAAAAAAATCTTGTTAAGTGTGAAAGAAGGCGTGCTTTGATTTCTGTTATAGGAAGAGGAAGATACTTCTTAAATTTTTTTAATCTATCATTTTCTATAAGTTCTGGAAATATCTTTAGCAGTGAATCTCCATAATTTTCAATCAACTCATCATCCGCATATAGAAGAAGTGAAGAAACTATAGAACTTATCCCCCTATCAGACTCTGTAAAAAAACAGTGAAACCCGTCAAGTTGTAACTGAACTTTGACTTTTCTTAAAAGCTCTGTTTTCCCGGCATTTTCCGGGCCAAAAATAATGATGTTCTTTCCCTTTTTGACCCCTGATAAAACTTTCTTTATCTCTTGTTCTCTTCCAACAAATGGGTATCTATCTATATAAAAATACCTCACCTTTTTCTCAGCAACAGAAGACATCCCAACTAACTTCTCCTTTACCTCTTTACAAGAAAAGAATCGTTTGTCCGGGTCTTTTTCAAGCAGTTTAAGAATAATCTTCTCGATGTTTTCTGGGATTTGCTTATTTAACTTAGAAGGTGGGGTCGGAAGTTTTTCTATATGCATTTTTAATATCTCCACTGGTCTATCGCCTGTAAAGGGCAAGTCACCTGTAAAAATTTGATAAAAAAGAACACCGAGAGAATATAAGTCTACTCTTTCATCTATGTTATGTTGTAGTATGATCTCTGGGGCAACATATTCTACTGTTCCCCTTATTTTTCCAAACAGAGGGTAATTTTTAGGAAGTGAGAGCCCAAAATCGGTTACTTTCACTATGTTATTATGAACAAGTAAATTGGAAGGCTTTAGATCATAATGAATCACCCCCTTTGAATGGATATATTCTACAGCCTCGAGAAGTTGTATTAGTAATGGTAAAATATCTTTCAAAGATAAGCCTCTGGTTGCATCAATAATATTAACACCCGGGAAATATTCCATTGTAAAATAAGGAGAATTGTTCCTTGTGAAACCAAAATCATATACCGCAACAAGATTAGGATGAGTAAGTGTAGACAGTATTCTGAACTCACTTTTCAAAAAATTTTTATCTTCTTTTTTTTCAGTAAGGACATTTTTTAACGCGTATTTTTTTCGCTCAACCTGATCAAATACAAGGTAAACTTCACCTTCTTTCCCTCTTCCTAAAAGTGTCAAAATCTTGTATCTTTTTGCAACTATTGCAGACTTCATATTTTTATTTTAGGTATCAGTTGATAATGTGTCAAGAATGTTTTTCTCACAACATTATCGTATTTTTATCATTTTAAACAAGTTTTGTTACAAATTATAAGTTACAAAGGATTTATTTTTTAAATAAAAATATACTGCCATGTATAACCTGAAAACCTTTAATTAAAATTTAATAAAATACACCACTAAATAACATATTGACAAGGTATGATTAATCCTGTATGATTTTTAAGGTGATATGATGGAAGAAGCAAGTTTTGTTGCCCTCATAGTCCGTCTGGCAACAGGGGCATATATATCGATGGGACTTATTGAAGACCCTGTGTCAGGGAAGAAGAAGAAAGACCTTGAGGTTGCGCGTATAACCATTGAGACGCTGGATATGCTTAAAGAGAAAACAAAGGGTAATCTTACCCCTGAAGAGGCAGGATTCCTTGAGGAAACACTTGCAGACCTTAAGTTAAAATTTGTAAAAGCAAAGGAGGAGAAGTGAAAAAATTTCTTATACTCTTTGTTCTGTTCATTGGACTTTCCCTCTTTGGTGAAACCTATACTGTTGTTAAAGGCGACTGCCTCTGGTTCATTGCTGAAAGATTCTATAAAGACCCATTTCTATGGCCTATCATATACGAGGCAAACAAGGACAAGATTGAAGACCCCCACTGGATTTATCCAGGACAGGTTTTCGTGATTCCCCCATACACTGGAAAGGAAAGGCCTGTCTTAACAACATCAACACTGGAAATACCAGGTGAAAAGACACCTGAGGGTGTGAGTACACCTGAAGAAACACCTGTAACTGCTCAGCCTGGTGAGAGTGTTGCAATTGAATATGGGGGAAGGAGGGTATTTAACCCTGAAAGAGAACACTTCCAGAAGAAGTTCTCTGTTACTGGTCTTGTTAAAGAGGTTTTTTCTAAAAAGGCTGTTCTTCTTGCAGGTTTTATTACAAACCAGAGGATTGAAACAGGTAAAATTGTGAAGACATATACAGATGCCAAGATGGGAGCAGTGCTTGGAGAAAAGGTTGTTCTTAATAAAGGTCAGGTGGATGGAGTTATGGTGAAGGATAAATTTGTTGTATTCAGGTACAACGGAAAGGTCAGGGGATACGGTAAAATCGTTGATGTTCTGGGAGTTGTTCAGATAACAGAGGCAGAACAGAATTCAGCAATTGCAGAAATCATTGCCTCATTTACACCTATTAAAAATGGTGCCCTGTTTTATCCTCTTCCAGAGTTAAATATTCCTGAGGGTGAGATAAAGCCTGTTCTTGAGAATGTGGAAGGAAGGATAATTGCATTTAAAGAGAAGGGTGAAGTGAACAGACCGTTCCAGGTTGCATTTATAGCACCTGGTGCACCAGATGTAAAACTTGGTGATCTCTTCCTGATTTACAGAACAAGGAAGGCAAGGGGTGTAAAGGGTGAATTACCCATACTCCCTGTGGGCAAAATCCTGATTGTTAATTCACTTGATAATGGCACTGCATCTGGATATGTTGTATCACTACTTGGTGAATTTACAGTAAAGGTTGGGGATAGGGTAAGACTGGTTGGCAGGGTAAGTGAGTGACAGGGTTACCATAAAAAAACTCCACAAAAAGAAAAAACAGGGAGAAAAGGCTGTTCTCCTGACAGCCTATAATTATCCCATTGCAAAAATAGTGGATAGGAGTGGTGTTGATGTCATACTTGTCGGTGATTCCCTTGCCATGGTGGAACTTGGTTATAAGGATACAGTCTCTGTATCATTTGAGGAAATGCTTCCATTCCTTGGTGCTGTTTTAAGGGCAAGGGAGAGAGCACTGGTGATATTTGACATGCCCTTTATGTCCTATCAATCATCCATGGAGAAGGCGCTTGAGAATGCTGCCACTGTGATGCGAATGGGAGCAGATGGTGTCAAGGTTGAGGGAGCTGAATTTATTGATACCATTGAAAGAATGGTGAAATCAGGCATCCCTGTAATGGGTCACCTTGGGCTCACACCCCAGCAGGTTAGAAGATTGTCTGGATATAGAATTTTTGGGAAGAAAAATGATGAGAGGCAGAAACTCATTGATGATGCATTGAGGCTCCAGGATGCAGGTGTATTTTCTATTATTCTTGAAAGCGTTTTAGAAGATGTGGCAGAAGTGATTGCAAAAAAACTGAAAATCCCTGTTTACGGAATCGGTGCAGGAAGGTTTGTGGACGGTCAAATCCTTGTGATTCACGACATAATCGGTCTCTATGAAGAGTTCACACCCTCCTTTGCAAAGGTTTATAAAAATATATCAAAGGAGATAGAA
>Ga0190359_1000738_pt1 | contig 21753 bp, 16 predicted proteins | sample 48721823_MG_FD_161269 | JGI IMG/M metagenome (GOLD analysis project Ga0190359, IMG submission 161269) | Hydrothermal vent microbial mat bacterial communities from Southern Trench, Guaymas Basin, Mexico - 4872-18-2-3_MG | ecosystem: Environmental > Aquatic > Marine > Hydrothermal vents >... | reverse complement strand
TATTAAGAACATCAAAGGCATTGTTTTCCTTCATCATAAGATTAAGCTAATTATATATCTTTAAATTTAATGCCAATTCATGTATAAAATCATCTACTAACTGATCTAGATTATAGGTACATTTCCATCCCCACTCCTCTCTGGCCAAGTGGTCATCGATAGGATGTTTTGTAATCAACTCTGTCCTTTCTTTATCTATCTTGAACGTTATATTTGCGGAAGGTATTTTCTTTTTTACCATTTCAGATAACTCTTTGGCCGATGGCGTGGGGAATATACCACCTAAAGTATAGACCACTGTCTTGATATTTTTTGCAGGTGCCTCAGCAAGCTTAATAAGACTTAACGCAGCATCTTTATAATAGATGATTGGGCAACAGGTCTCTGGTGTTACCCAAATAGCAAAGGAGTTTTCTTTATAGCTCTCTTCAATTGCCCAGGATGTATACTGCGCTACACCAGGCGTTTTAACCCCAGGACCCACAACTGATGGGAAACGGACTGCACGGAAATCAATGTCAAACTTCCTTCTGTAAAACCTTCCCAACAGTTCAGCAAAAACCTTTGTGCACCCATAAAAGAGGGTTGGCCTCTGAAGGGTATAGTCATTAAGGTAGTCTTCTCTAATATCCATGCCAAATGTTGCTGTAGTACTACTGAAGATAACCTTTTTAACCCCTAAAATGCGAGATGCCTCAAGCACATGAAAAGTTCCGTTTGCATTGGACTGATATGAGGCCCACGGATCAGCCTCAGAGGGCATGGAGAGCATACCACCCAAATGATAGACTACTTCAATTCTATTTTCCCTTATAACATTTAATACATGAGAAAAGTTGGCCAGATTACCACTAACAACCTTGACCTTCTCCTCTATCCCCTTGAGAAGGGTTTTACGGTCATTTATATCAAAGAGGATTGGGCACTCACCTTTTTCTACAAGGCAGCGGGCTGTCTGGGCTCCAAGAAATCCCGTGCCTCCAGTGATCAATGTTTGCACAATAAATCTCCCTTCTTAATCATAACCAACAATTCTAGATTTTAGAGTACGCTAACTCGTGCTTCTCGTTTGAAAAACAGATATTTCTAAAATATCATTTCCCAATAAAATTTGGTTTCCTTTTTTCCAAATAGGCGGATATGCCTTTTTTCGAATCCTGGGTTTTATATACCTCTGCATAAAGATTTGACGAGAATTTCATAGCTTGGCCTATGTCAAGATCAAATGCTTTATTAATGGCCTGTTTGGCAAAATTAATAGCAGCAGGCCCTTTTGATATTTTCTTTGCCAATTTATTCGCCTCTGTCATAAGATCTTTTTTTGGAACAACATAATTTACCAATCCAATTTTTTCTGCCTCAGCTGCATTAATTAAGCGGCCAGTATAGATTAATTCCTTTGCTTTCCCAGGACCAATAAGGCGGGGAAGCCTTATGTTTGCCCCATATCCAGGGATGATTCCCACTGTAACCTCGGGCTGACCAAGCATAGCAGTACTACTACATATTCGGATGTCACAGGCAAGTGCCAGCTCACATCCACCCCCTAATGCCCAGCCATTTATAGCAGCGATCACTGGGATTCTCATATTTTCAATGAACAAGAAGATGTCACTGCCATGCTGAGATGCCTTTTTGGCATCCTCAGGTTCATAGTCTTTCATGGCAGCAATATCCGCACCAGCAACAAATGCATCCCCAGCACCAGTTATAATTGCCACCCGGATATCATCTCTTGAATCAATATGCTTTAGTGTTTCGTACAGGTCAGATCGGACCTCTTCATTTAGTGCATTGCGCTTTTCTGGGCGATTTATTGTTATATAAGCAATCTTTTCTTTAATTTCTAATGTGACTTTATCCAAAGGTTGTCTCCTTCATAGATAATAATCGTAAAATTCTTTTTTTGTTTTTGCCAACCTTAAACGCATGGCCTTTTTCAACATACTTTCATCAATATCCATCATTATGACAATATAGCCTAATTGGCCACATATCTGCACAATGCCGCTCCACATTATCCCTGAACCTATAACAAACCTTTTTGTATTTTTATTTTCACTCTATATATCTTTACCGCTCAAAGTTGTTCATTATCATGATAGAAGTGCCCTTGAAATTACAATCTTCTCAATCTCCTTGGTTCCCTCATATATATCAATTATCTTTGCATCTCGATAAAAGCGTTCAACATCATATTCTCCCATATATCCATAACCGCCGTGGATCTGTACCGCCTCCTCTGCTACACGAACACCTGTTTCTCCGGCAAACCATTTGGCCATTGCTGTTAGTTTATGATCAATCTTGCCTTTATCTGCTTTAAAGGCTGCTTCATACACGAGGTTTCTTGCTGCCTGGATACGTGTAGCCATTTCTGCTATCTTGAATTGAATTGCTTGAAAAGAGCTCAAGGTTTTACCAAATTGTTTCCTGTTTTTGGCATAATTTATAGCCTTTTCCATAGCGCCCTGGGCAATGCCAATCCCTTCCGCACCTACGTGGATTCTTGTCCGGTTAAAAAATTCCATGAATTGATAAAAGCCTTTGCCTTCCTCACCAATAAGGTTTTCCATTGGCACGCGGACATCCTTGAGGTACAATTCGGCTGTATCTGAGGCCCTTATTCCTAATTTATGGTGAAGTTTATTTGCCTCAAATCCCGGCCGGTCACTTTCCACAAGGATCACGCTATGTCTTCTATGTCGTGAAGGATTATCCGGGTTTGTTAAACATATCACTGGAAAATAACTAGCCACGGTTCCATTTGTTATAAATGTCTTATTCCCATTGATGATATAATCAGTGCCATCTTTTCTGGCCATGGTTGTGATGGCCGCTACATCACTTCCCGCATCTGGCTCGGTGATGGCCGATCCCATAACGGCATCTCCTTTAGTGAGGGGAATGAGGTATTTTTTCTTTTGCTTGTCTGTCCCGTATAAATCGACCATATCTGCCCCGAAGGTGGCTGAGATCAAAACAGACCCCAATCCAGGGTCAACGCGCCAGAATTCTTCGGTGATAAGGCATTTCTCCAGGTAGCCATACCCACTCCCGCCATATTCCTCAGGGAAGTTAATCCCTATAAAACCGAGCTTGGCTGCCTTTGTGACCAGTTCTCGAGGGTATTTTTCCTGTTGGTCACACTCCTGGGCGATTTCTGGAAATTCACCTTCGGCGAATTCCCTTGCTGCCTTTTTAATATCCTCCTGATCTTTTGTTAAGTCAAAATCCATGAGATTTACTCCTTTCCCTATCAAAAGTCCCTTTTTGCGGATCTTCACCCTCTTTCTTTAACCTCTGTTTCATAATCCGATTCATGGCATTTTTAGGTAGCTCATCAATAGCCTGCCAATATCTAGGTATCTTAAATTCTGCCAGGTGTTCCATGCAAAATTGGATAAGTCTATTCCAGTCATATTCCTGGATATCTCTCGAAAAAACCACATAGGCCTTTAATTCTTCTTCGCCAGCTCCATCAAGGGTTGAGATTCCAATGACGGCTGACTCTCTTACATCTTTATGGCTATTAATAACCGCTTCAACTTCTGTGGCTGATATATTTTCTCCCTTTTTCCGAATTATATCCTTCATTCGACCCAAAAAATAAAAGTATCCATTCTGATCCTGTTTACCCTGGTCGCCAGTGTGTAGCCATCCTCCCCTTAAGGCCTCAGCCGTGGCAGAAGGTTCCTTAAAATAACCCTTCATCACAGCGGGATTTTGGATTATGATTTCTCCTTCTACTCCCCTCGGTACATCGCGGTCGTGGTCATCAACAATCTTGATCTTATTTTCTACCCTAGATTGGGGCCACAGCATGGGGACACCAATCCCACCATCGATTGAGATGCTGTTTGAGGGACTCATGATACCCATTGGTGATTCCGTGAGACTATAAATAGTCTGCAATTTTACACCAAATCGCTTTTCAAAGTCCCGATAATGTCCCCTTGGTGCACCTCCAGCTATCACCACCTCTGCAGGGTTGTCAGCATCGTTAGATCTCGCAGGACGGTTGAAGAGGATGTTGGTAATGGCCAAGAGCATTACTACTTTGTTGGCCTTATAATGGCGGATCAAGTCCCACATCCTTGATGCACTAAATCGTTCGATCAAAATAAAGGTCGCGCCGGCGACCAAGGTCCCCATGACGGAGTAGAATTGCGCATTTACATGGAAGAGGGGATTTGCAGTAAGGAGACGGTCACTTGACTCTATCTTTACAGTGTGAACAAATGAGTTGGCAGTTAAGAGATAGCTTTTGTGAGACAGGAGGACACCTTTGGGTGGACCGGTAGTTCCAGAAGTATAGAGACATACTGCAACGTCATTAGGCAGAATAGAGACAGGCTCAAGCTGTGCGGGCATGCGGTAGAGATCCGCAAATGAGATTGTCCCATTTGGCTTTTCTTCGCCCACGAATACCCAGTTAGTACATTGCTTATATTTGCTTTTGAGCTCGGGGATAAGCCTACATGATTGATCGCCAACAAAAACAACTTTGGGTTGTGCGTGGTTCAGGATATAGGATATTTCACGCACGGTGAGCCGGGGGTTAATAGGCACCATAATTCCACCCAACTTTAAAATCGCAAACCAGATAAAGATAAAGGAAGGGCAGTTTTTGACTAACAGTGAAACAAAATCACCTTTCTTTACCCCCATTTCCTTTATGGCATTCGCTATCCTATTTGTAACCTCATTCAGCTTTTGAAAAGAGGTTTCCTCGTTACCGTGAATAAGGTAGACCTTTTCAGGGTATTCCAAAGCCCTTCTCTCTAAGAGTTCACGAACATTCTGCATTTTCTAAAATACTATAAGATTGCTATCTTTTTCTCTCTTTACACTAAGCCATAGTAAACCGCTAAAAATGACTATTACCCCTATGCCTATAGTATTCCAGAGTAAATTAGGCTGAATAGTGAGGGGAATACAGGCAAAGAGGATTAATCTTTCATAAAGCTTGAGCTCTCTGAAGGCATATCCACATGCAGCCGCTGCCAAAGCCCATATACCTAAAAAGGACATTACTAAGGCAGTAAAGATTTTTAAAAGGTTGCCTGAAAGCAACATTATCTCAGGCCTGTAAATTATGTAAAAAGGTACTATAAACTTGGCGATCCCAACCCTAAACCCCACTAGCGCAGTTTTAAAAGGATCGGTTTCAGCAATTCCAGCAGCTGCATATGCAGCCAAGGCAACAGGCGGTGTAATGGTAGAAATAACAGCATAGTAGAAGACAAACATGTGGGCGGCGAGTTCGGATACGCCCATCTGAACGAGGACCGGGGCTATGATTATGGCCACCAGCAAATAGGCTGCAGTAGTAGTAATGCCCATGCCAAGCAAAATGGATGCGAGCATAGCCAGTATCAGAAGAATTGGTAAGATACCATGGGCGATTTGAACAAGCAAATAGGATATTTTCAGGCCAAGACCGGTCAGGGTAAGCACACCAACAACAATACCAGAGCAGGCACATGCAGCGGCTATAGGAAGTATAGCTTTAGCGCCATTCTCCATGGCTAATAGTATTTCTTTTATTCCCATTCGTGTGTCCTTCTGAAGCGAGCTAATAAGGATCACTGATATAATTGAATAAAATCCGGCCTTCATGGCTGTAGCTCCCATGACCAGCATGAAGACCAAGACACCTATTGGAAAAACGAGATGGCCTCTTTTCTTTAACGCTGGCAACAGCTTAGGTAGGCCTTCCTTTGGCAAACCTTTAATATTATATCTCTCAGCCTCAAAGTGCACCATAATGAATACAGAGAGAAAGGAGAGTACAGCGGGAATAAAAGCTGCTATACATACAATCAGGTACGGCTTACCTATGTAACTGGCGATAATAAAGGCGGCTGCTCCCATGAGGGGAGGCATTATCTGGCCTCCGGTAGAGGCGGTTCCCTCGATTCCCGCTGCTAATACCGCTGGATAACCCATCCTCTTCATCAAGGGAATAGTAATTGAACCAGTGGTAACCACATTGCCAACGGCACTTCCTGAAACAGAACCCATAAGACCACTGGATACAACCGCGACTTTCGCAGGCCCACCTGTTTTATCACCAGCAATGGCAGTGGCAGACTGCATAAAGAAGTCTCCCACGCCGGAGTTGACCAAAAAGGCAGCAAAGATGACAAAGACAGCAATGAAGGTAGCTGATACCCCTAATGGAACAGTAAAAAGACCTTCTGTGCTTAAATATTCATAAGAAATGAACCTGGAAATATCCATTCCGGAATGGCCGATATAGGGGAGATGTATATATGATCCTAAGAAACCGTAGGCAATAAATATAAGGGTAATAATGGGTAAGGCCCATCCCATTATTCTCCTGGTCATATCCAAAACTAATAATATTAATACAACTCCCAAGACAATGTCTATTGATGTGGCAGCCCCAGCCCGCTCATAGAGGACATAATAGATAACAAATGTAATATTGCCACAAGATAGGAGAGCTCCTATTGAATAGAGGATGTTTAGGGCCAATGAGACCTTAGGATTCCACCCTTTCTTAAAGGGATAAATGAAGAAGGTGAGAATGAGGGCAAAGGCTAAATGAATGGATCTCTGCTGTAAGGCGGGAAACCGGCCGAACCCAGATGTATAGAGATGAAATAGGGCCATTAGTACTGCTAAACCAGAAATGAATAAGGCTGTTTTTCTTCCTGAAAGTTTGTTACTCATTGGATACTATTTTTTAAGAAATAAGGATAATCTGGAACAGCTTTTAACCTTGACCTCAATGAGGTCTCCCCCTTGGGCAACCTCGTAGAGTGCTAACCAGTTGCCATTCAAGAATAACATGTGTTTGAAGGTGTATCCGGCATAGAAAGTAACCTCCTCCATTGGTTTGTTTAAACTAGAGATTTTTATCGTTCTCGGGGCAATCACTTTTGCTCTTTCCTGATGTATATAACCGGCATATGGAGCCTGGTATATAGTTTCCGTGAAAGTCATCTTATAATTGTCATTCACTATAAAGTGATCGCCTACCGGGAGGCCTTCTACCGAATTTATAAATACAATCCATAGGTTATCACCTGGAGAAGTCACTTTTTCAATGATTGTTTTACCGTTACTTATGTCTTTGATGCTCAGAAAGTAGAGAGGATAAAAGCTGTGGTAGACAATTACCAGGAGTAGGATGGCCCCCATGCATCCAAAAGCTAATGATTTTGTAATGGTTTTTCCTTTTGCCACAGAAATAGCTACATATAAAATCCGCAGGAAGGCATCCTATTAAGGGCTTCCTACGGATTGTCTATTTTTTACACTACCTTAAGCCTACTTCAAAAGTCCGACTTCTCTCCAAAATTTAACAGCCCCTGGATGCCACGGTATAGACATCCCCTTTGACATAACTTCTGTGGTCATTTTCTTTGCCTTTGCATGACATTGCTTAAACTCGTCCAGATGATCTTTACATACTGTTTTGACAATTTTATAGGCCAGATTCGTATCCATATCTTCATACGTGACCACCAATCCAACCCATTTAAGGGCAGGGGTGTCATAATTTATTTGTGGATAGGAACCGGCCGGGATAATGGATCGGGAATAGTAAGGGTACTTTTTTAATATCTTTTTCATCATATTTTCTTGTATGGGGATGAGTCTGCATTTGGTCAGAGTGCAAAGATCGACAAAGGTGGATGCAGGTGTTCCGATGGTATACATAGCGGCATCCAGTGTCTTATCTTTCATGGCTCGGGATTGCTCGGTGGCAGAGATGAATTGAGCCTTTAAATCTTTATATGTTATCCCGTATGCTCCCAGTATCTTCTTAGACATAGTCTCGCTTCCGCTTCCGGGAGGCCCAAAACCAACCTTATGTCCTTTGAGATCTTCTACTTTGTAAATGTCTGTATCGGCGCGTGCAATAATGAGGAGATCTATTCCCCAGAAAGAAAAGAGGCCATTAATTTTTGCTGGGGGTCGGCCTTGATAAAGATCTGTCCCTGTCTGGGCAAAAAAAGCTACATCTGGCATGACCATAGCCAGATCTGTTTTCTTTTCTCCAAGGAGTCTTATATTCTCTCTACTGGCAGCAGATGGATGAGCTGATGCCTCGGTATTAGGCACATATTTCGTTATAAGGCTACCAATGGAGCCACCTGCCGGATACCAGCTTCCTCCAGTGCTGGCTGTGGCAATTCTAAGCAAGCGTTTTTCCGCAACTGCGTCGGAAATGAGACTACCTGCGATGACTGATCCTACCAAAAAGGTGGATATAATAATCATAGTTATGATTTTTTTTCTCATTTCTTTCCTCCTTATTAGTTTTTTGTTAATAATTTCAGGATAGAAATTTTCTAACCATCACCTCCTTTCTGATCCCTTTCTTTAAGTACCCTTTTCAAGGGCTTGCCTGATGGATTCTTGGGTATCGAGCTAATGAACTCTACGGACTTTGGCTTTTTATAGCTGGCAAGATGTCTTTTGCAGAAATCGATTACCTCCTGCTTGCCTACCATTTTACCATGCTTAAGAACTATAAAGGCTTTCACCGACTCTCCCCATATCGAATCAGGAATACCAACTACGGCTACGTCAGCAATGGCTGGGTGCCTGAAGAGGACCTCTTCAATCTCTCTTGGATAGACATTTTCTCCCCCGCTTACAATCATATCCTTTTTTCGGTCTACAATATATACGTAGCCATCCTCGTCTACAGTAGCCAAATCGCCGGTATAGAGCCATCCGTCTTTAACTGCCTCTTTTGTTGCTTCCCTGTTTTTGTAATATCCTTGCATTACATTTGGACCCTGGCATACTAATTCTCCTATCTGGTCCGGGGGTAAGGGCCTGCCATCTTCATTAACTATCTTAGCCTGGAGAAAGGGAGCAGGGGGCCCTACTGAGCCATGTTTCCTAAATGAATCTCTCGCGCTTAATATAGTAATAGTAGGTGAAGCCTCTGTGCAACCATAGACATCGTAGACACCAGTAACTTTGGGAAAGACCTCTAAAAGCCTTTCCTTGATCTCCTGAGGCAATATAGCCGAGCCCGCGGTACACTTGGTTATTGAAGAAGTGTCAAAGTGATCTAATCTTGGATATTGAAGCAATAGATTGTACATAGCCGGGGAACCAGAGATAACATTCACCTTCTCTTTTTCAATATACCGTAGAACTATCTCTGGATCGAACTTTTTGACCAGGACGCTTGTGCCACCAAGAGCTATCTGTATAGTAAAATGGTTGTTTAATGCGGCTGTGTGATAGAGAGGCCCGATAATTAATGAGGTTTCTCTTGGATGATCCTCTCTCCCTACGATAGTATTCATAAGATTCCATAGTACATTGCCGTGAGTAATAACAGCTCCTTTTGGTTTTCCAGTTGTTCCTGAGGTATACATTATTTGGCAGGGATCACACTCCTGTATCTCAACTTCCTGTTCATCTGAACCCCCTAAAGAGAGAAACGATTCATAGTCATGGGCAAAGTCTGCTTTTTTTACATCAACTCCAACAAAATTCTTTACCGTGTGGAGCCTCTGCTGGATACTGCCAACAGTTTCCTGAAACTCTTTAGCAAAAAAGAAGAAATTTGCCTCGGAATTGTTAACTATGTATTCAATCTCTTCCCCAACAAAGCGGAAGTTTACCGGTGTTAGAAGGGCTCCCATTTTAATAGTCGCAAAGTAGACTTCAGCAAAATGGTGGGTATTAAAAAACATAAGTGCTACACGATCCCCCTTTTTTAGTCCATATTGGCCCATTGCCTGGGCTAATTGGTTAACCCGTTGATTAAAGGATTTGTATGAGAAACGCTTCTCCTCAGAAATAATAGCTATTCTATCTGGATTATTGCTCGCGGTGTTAATTAATAGATATGCAACGTTCATCTTCATCACATAAAAGAATTTTAGCTTAAGAATTGGGGATATGGGCCTTTGTATTTCAAAATGCGAGGAACCAGTTCCCTCTTTTTAGACAATTTACTAATTATCATTTCTATGCCTATGCTGTCTTCATGTTTGGCGTTAAGAGAGATATTGATACATAGAACTTGATCTTGTTCCCTATTCAGGCTTAAATTACTTATCCGCTGTTACTGTCTATCTTTCCTGCGCAAATCTGAGTGATTCCTTCATAGGAAGGCAGCAATCTTTTCTACAGGTGTATGGTTACCTGTTGGAGTAAAGAGACTCAGATAATTTATGAGAAATAATTATCTTAAATCTGCTGTTTTAGTCAACCTTGATTTTTAAATGACGTGCTTTGACAACAATTCTCAGTGTATCTGTAAAAAACTGAGATTGCTCCTTCCGGGTTTGCCGGAATTGCAATGACATATAAGTTTTTTATATCATTGTGAGGGAAGCTATCAAGGAAGTAATCTTATTTTGTTTATTAGCGAGAGTTGCTGATGTGTTAGTCTTTAGCTTGACATACAAGCGAAACTAATTTTATAGTAAAAAAGAACAACTGGTTTATAAGAGAGTCCCGACAGGCGATATTTTTTCGCTTGACAGGGCGCCGAAGCTGAAACCCCGATAAGTTGGAAGAAACTCTCAGGCAAAAGGACCGTAATCCATTTATCCTCTGGAGGGAGCCTTTAGAAAGGCCAATGAAGGGGAAATCCCGGAAGCCCACGGACTAAGCGGTAATCTCTCAGGTAAAGGGACAGGGGAGTCTCGGAATCATTTCGAAGCTTCCCTGTTTCTTTGAGGAAATTTCATAATACTTTAGGGTGTACCAATGAAAAAAACAATCCTTCATGATTGGCATAAGAAACACGGCGGAGACATGGTGGAATTCGGCGGATGGGAGATGCCCATACGATACGAAACAGGAATAATCCAAGAACACTTAACAACAAGAAAGTATGGTGGTTTGTTTGACGTCTCGCACATGGGCAGATTCTTTATCACAGGAGAACAGGCTACAGATTTTTTACAACATGTTCTCACAAATAATGCAGCCGCTCTTGAAACAGGGCAATCACAATATACCATAATATCTAATGAAAATGGCGGAGCAATAGATGATTCGTACCTCTATAAGATAAATCAGAGTGATTTTATATTAGTAGTGAACGCATCTAATAGAGAGAAAGACTGGGAGTGGTTTCAAAAACAGATAAAACAATTCCCAAAAGCACGCTTGGAAGATAAATCAGAAGTGATTTCCATGTTAGCATTGCAGGGACCAAAGGCAAAAAGTGTGTTAGAGGAGATATTTCAAGATGTAACAGAGCTCCCAGATGTTGGAAGGAATAATTTGAGTGTAACAGAATTCGAAAGCGAACAGGTGATAATCTCAAGAACTGGTTATACAGGAGAACCACTATGTTTTGAGCTATTTGTTCCTCGAGAAAAGACTGTAACTTTATGGGAAAAGGCCCTTAGGGTTGGCAAAAGGCACAACATAATCCCTGCGGGTTTAGGAGCAAGAGACAGCTTACGACTCGAGGCAGACCTCCCTTTATATGGCCACGAATTTGGAGAAGATAAAGAAGGCAAAGAAATTCCCATCCTTGCAATTCCTCTTGCAAAATATGCAGTCAGCTTTTCAAGGCTTAAGGGACAATTTATTGGCAAGCAGGCGTTAAAGAGGCAGTTTAGAGAGTTGAAGCAGTTAGAGAACAAAAGAAAATGTGCAAAACGCTATTTGCCAAAAAGAATAATGTCAATAGCGATCTCCACCATAGGCGCAGCAAGGCAGGGTGACGGAGTTTACATAAATGATAGGCTGATAGGTGAAGTCAGAAGTGGATCTATGGTTTCATATTGGAAGTTTGATAAAGAAGGTGTGACTTCACACATCACTGAAGAAAAAGGAAAAAGGTCCATTTGCCTCGCTTATATTGATTCTGAAACAGAAGAAAATCAAGAAGTCCAGATACATGCAAAGGGCAGAATTCTCGAGGGAATAATTGTTGAAAGGCACCTTAGCAGCGAAGCGCCTCCTTACTCGAGAACTATCTTGGTCAAAAAAAGAGAAAAGCATGTAGAGGAAGACAAAGGGCTGCCTCTCCTGATGGAAAACTTGGTTAAAGAGACTGTAGAAAACCATGTATGGCGGCAGAAAAAAACCATCAATCTGATCCCTTCAGAACAGACCCCTTCAAAACTTGTTAGATTTCTTACACTTATGGATCCCTCAGGAAGGTATGCGGAACATAAAATAATTGAAGCATTAGGAGAATCGGAAATACCTTTCTACCAAGGAACTGAATTCATAATAAGAAAAGAGGGCCTGTTAATCAAAGAGATGGCAAAATTCTTAGGCTGCTCACAGGTAGAACCAAGGGTTATTAGTGGACAGCAAGCGAACAAAACGGTTTTTAGTGCCTTAGTAGACTACAAAAACAGGCTCGATAAGAAAACAGAGTTACAAAGGCTCAGAAAGGTTATGAACCACCATCTAGGAAAAGGCGGACATCTCAGTGCACAACCCCTGGGCGCATTAAGGCATTATGTAATGAGAGATCCTGTAACAGAGAAACCTGCTGTTATTAACTTCCCAATACAAAAAGATAACCCTTATAAAATAGATCTGGAAGAAACGGCTCAATTAATAGATGATCATAAACCAGAACTAATAATTTTAGGTAAGAGCATGGTTTTGCACCCGGAACCAGTAGCTGAAATAAGAAAGATAGTTGATACCATGGAAGATAAACCGGTTCTGATGTACGACATGGCCCATGTACTGGGTCTAGTCGGGCCATATTTCCAGGAACCCTTTAAAGAAGGTGCAGATATAGTCACAGGATCTACCCATAAAACATTCTTTGGGCCACAAAGGGGTATTGTGGCAGGCAATATGGAAGAAGGAACAAAGGAGTATGAAGTGTGGGAAGCAATACAAAGGGAAGCATTCCCGGGAAGCACAAGTAATCATCATTTAGGAACATTGTTGGGGCTGCTCATGGCCACATATGAAATGAATCTGTATGGTAGAGCGTATCAAAAGCAGGTAATCTCGAACGCAAAGGCCTTTGCAAAGGCACTGAGAGATAGTGGGTTTACTGTTGAAGGCGACCCTGATGTTAGTTATACAGAGACGCATCAGGTAATTTTAAATGTAGGCTATGCAAAAGGGGCTGACGTAGCTGAAAGATTAGAGAGAAACAACATTGTAGTAAACTACCAGGCAACACCGTATGATGAGGGGTTTAGTTCCAGCAGTGGGTTAAGAACAGGTGTTCAAGAAATGACAAGGTTTGGGATGAAAGAAAAAGATTTTGAAAAGCTGGCAGGATATATGAAAGAAATAATTCAGGATAACAAACACATAAGCAAACAGATTTCTCGGTTTAGAGGTAATTTTACAGAGATGGCGTATTGCCTACCAGAGGAAAAGTCAGAACCTTTGATTAAAAAGCTTTTGAGAGACACATTGTAGGAGCATGTCGCGTAACTTCTCAATAGTTCGGGTACATTTGACGGCAAAGTAATTTTTGCCAGATATTGTGAAAAAGCCCAACTTATTGAGAAGTCACCATGTGGCCTTCCGTTGTATGATGTGAAAGCGAAACAGGACCTCACTATTAGAAAATTAAGGCGGGAAGGAGTTCAAAGATGGCTAGAGAGTATTTGGTACTGGATGATCGGATGTATACAGAGACAGATGAATGGGTTAAAAAAATTGGGAAAAACAGATTCCAGGTAGGTATTACTGACTATGCCCAGGATAACTTAAAAGATATCTATGCCGTCGAGTTGCCCAAAATAGGGGAAAATTTAGAGCAATTCCAAGCATGGGGCCAAATAGAATCCGAAAAGGGTGCCTCTGAATTGATTTCACCAATTAGCGGGAAAGTCGTAGCAGTAAACGAAGATAGTTTAGGAGATGTTTTTGACACTGGAGAGACAGCAAAAACCAACATTTACGGAGGAGATCTTTTTAATATCAACAAAAAACCATATGAAACATGGCTTATAGAGATTGAAACAGATGATGAAGAACAATTAAAAAATCTCATCAATCCAGAAGACTATAAAGAAAAAATATAAGAGTTTAGCCACAAAGACACCAAGTCACCAAGATTATTATATAATTCTTTAAATATTATTTTTAATAAGAGACATAATCATTTCTTTGTGCCTTTGAGACTTGGTGGCTGAACTTATAAGAAAAAATCAACATGGGGTAACATGAAGTGTAATATTCTCAATATAGAAGGAGAACTCGAGTATGCCACCGGGCTGATGTTGCAAAAATCAGCGCTGTACAATATAAAAGATAATGATGCATATGATACCCTTATTTTATTAAGACATACACCAACAATTACCTTAGGTTATTTTGCAAAAAACCAAAACATCTTAGCACCCAACAATTTTTTAATGAAACGAGGAATACAGGTACACAGAACAGACAGGGGAGGAGATGTAACCTATCATGGGCCTGGCCAGTTAATCTGCTACCCGATAATAGACACCCAACGAAAACAATTACGAGAATATAAATCCAAACTATGCCAGAGTCTCATAGACCTCTTACAAAAATATAATATTAAGGCAGAAGAGGGACATAAAAAACTATCCGGGCTATGGGTTGGAGATAAAAAGATTGCAGCAATTGGCTATGCCCTTAAAAAAATACAAGCCCGGGAAGGAACAAAAACAATAACCATGCATGGATTTGCCCTTAATGTGTTAGATGAGATGGAAAACTTTTGTCACATTAACCCTTGCGGAATGTCGGGAATAAAACTGACAAATATGGAACAGATTTTAGGAAAACAGATAGGCTTCAAAGAATTAAAAGAGAACTATGTGAAGGCCTTTGTCAAAGTATTCAATTATGAGATCGATGAATAAACCTGAATGGTTCAGAAAGGTTATACGGGCAAATGACCTGATTCAGATGAGGGCCCTCATCAGGGAAAATAGGCTTAACACTGTCTGTGAGGAAGCGGCTTGTCCTAATAGAGGAGAATGCTATAAACATAAAACACTCACGGTTATGATCTTGGGGCGAACCTGCACCAGAAATTGTAGGTTTTGCAATGTTGAAACAAAACGGCCTGAGGATGTTGATAGTGGTGAACCTGACAGGGTGGCACGGGCCCTTTCCCTCCTTCATCTTGATTATGTAGTGATAACATCTGTAACACGAGACGACTTAGAAGATGGAGGAGCAGAGCACTTTGTTAAGACAATAAAAAAAGTTAAGGAAAAAAATCCTGATACTGTCCTTGAAGTTTTAGTGCCAGATTTTGTTCATTCAATACACAGGGTAGTTGAGGCATCCCCTGAGGTTGTAAGTCATAATGTAGAAACAATCCCACGGTTATATAGATCGGTCATGCCTCAGGCAAATTATGAAAAATCGCTATCCCTCTTGGCTTTAGTGAAGCAAAGAAATTCTGAGATTTATACAAAATCCGGAATGATGGTAGGACTGGGAGAAAGATTTGAAGAAGTTTTAAGTGTGATGAGGGATTTACGAGATGTGGGTTGTGATGTGTTCACAATAGGTCAATATGCGAGGCCATCAAAGAAACACATAGAGGTTTCTGAATGGATACATCCACGCATCTTTGAGGCATATAAAAACCGAGCAGAAGAAATGGGATTCCTGCATGTAGAATCCGGACCTTATGTCAGAAGCTCATTTCATGCCTCTGAAATCTTGAAGAAGATACACTACAAGAGAACATGAAAGAAAAAAATATTATTATCATAGGCATGGGTACTTCGTCATCAGGGGCAGCCGCTGCAGTAAACCATACAAACCCAAAAGCAGAGGTGAGCATTATAGAAAAAAGAGGATACGAAATGTATTCATCCTGTGGACTGCCCTTTGCATTTGAAGGAAGGCTGGATTTTGGATCACTTAAACATAATTTCCCAGCAAGAGGACCAAGGACTAAGTTATATTTGAACACAGAAGAGGTAAAAATAAATCCAGACAGAAAAGAGGTAGTAATAAAAAACCAGGAAGGTCAAAATGCCTTTCAGTATGACTCCCTCATTATTGCCACAGGAGCGCGACCGATAATTCCACCAATAACTAATATTGAAAGGTTTTTAGGGAGCTACGCTCATACCCTGCATACTTTAGAAGAGGTTTCCCATTTATATAACATTGTCAACCAGGACACCAAGATATCAATAATTGGGGCAGGCGCTATTGGAGTCGAGTTTGCAATGGCAATGAAAAAGAAGGGCTTAGAGATCATGATTGCAGAAATGATGGGCCAGGTATTCCCAAATGCGTTAGATAATGATATGGCAAGGCATGTTCAGGAATACTTAGAAATAAGCGGAATCAAGGTGCTGACAGATTCCAGGGTGAAAGAGGTGATAGGCAAAGATAAGGTAGAAGGCATAATCATAGATGAAAAGGAACATAAAACAGATCTTATCATTTTGGCCTGTGGTATTATTCCTAACATAGAATGGCTAAAAAATTGTGGTATTTCTTGCAATAAAAACGGCATTATCACAAATAATAGAATGATGACAAATATGAAATGCGTTTATGCAGCAGGTGACTGCGTTGAAACCTATAACGCTATGACAAAGAAAAAATGCGGGTCAGCGCTCGCAGTTCCAGCGCTAAAACAAGGAAGGGTTGCAGGGATAAACGCTGCAGGAGGAAGGGCAATCTATAGCGGAACACTGAACACCTTTATCTCAATATTTGGCGATTACGCTGTAGGTTCTACGGGAATCACATCAGAACAAGCAAAGGAAGAAGGCTATGAACTCGTAATCCAAAAAATAAAAGGACAAAATAAAGCAGATTGGTATCCCGGACATAAGGAGTTGATTGTAAAACTCATTGCAGATAAAAAAGGGAAACTCTTGGGAGGCCAGGTGTTTGGGGAAAAAATCGCGGTAAAAAATAGAATAGACATCATTTCTTCCTATTTATCTACAAAAAGTCACCTAAGAGATATGATAAAGGGAGAACTCGCTTACTGCCCTGATGTCGCAAATATACCAGATCCTTTGACAACAGCTGTAGATTTTATGCTGAGGAGGGTGAAATAACACCATGAAAGACAATATTTCATACATTCCGACAACAAAAAATGACATTTCAGAAATGCTCTTAGAAATCGGTGTCAACAAAATCGATGATCTTTTTGAAACAATACCTAAAAAACTAAGGTTAAACAGGGAATTACTGTTACCATCTCCCCTAAAGAAAATTGATCTCCCTTTTTCAGAAATCGAGCTTAGTGGATACATGCAGGAGATAAGCGCCAGAAATAACAGTAACTACAAATATTTTCTGGGCGCAGGGTGTTACAACCATTATATACCAAGCATTGTAGATTTATTCTTAAAACTGCCAAAATTTTATACACCCTACACACCTTACAAACCAGAAACTAATCAAGGAACATTGCAGGCTATGTATGAATATCAAACAATGATGTGCCGACTCACCGGCCTGGAAGCTTCAAACGCCTCCCTTTATGATGGAGCAACAGCAATGGTAGAGGCTGCAAAAATGGCTGCAAGGCTCGCAGGAAGAAATGAGATAATCATTTCAAAGAGCATACATCCAGAATACAGACAGGTTTTCAACACCTACTTCAAATATGGGGATTGGAAGGTAAGAGAGGTTGGTATTAGCAATGGAAAGACAAACCTAAAGGATTTGGAACAAAACATAAGCGAGCAAACTGCAGGAGTTATAGTCCAAAGCCCTAACTTTTTTGGAATAATAGAAGACATGAACCAGGTTGCACAAATGGCGCATAAGCACGCATCTTTCTATATAAGCCTTGTGGTAGAAGCCCTATCGCTGGCATTGATAAAACCCTCTGATTTCGGTGCAGATATAGTTGCCGGAGAGGCACAAAGCTTTGGCAACCACATGAGTTTTGGCGGTCCACATTTAGGATTCATTAACTGTTATAGCAAGCACAAATCAAAACTTCCCGGAAGAATAGTCACAAAAACAGAGGATATGGATGGGAAAACTGCTTACATGCTCTGGGGTGCAGCAAGAGAGCAACATATCAGCAGAAACAGGGCAACATCAAACATTTGCTCAAACCATGCCTTAAATACATTGGCAGCATCTATCTACCTATCATGGTACGGAAATAAAGGGTTAGAGGAACTTGCAGATTTGCATAATATGCAAATGGCACATTATGCTTATGAAAAGATAATTAAAATACATGGGTATGCTGCAACATTCCCAGAAAATACCTTCTTCAATGAGTTTGTGGTCAATTGTCCCCATGATGTAGGTGCAGTAAATAACAAATTATTAGAACACTCCATAGTAGGCGGTTTAGACCTGGGACGATTTTACCCAGAACATAAAAACAAGGTCCTCTTTTGCGTAACAGAGCAAACAAACCAGGATGATATTGATGAGCTTGCAGATATACTTACATACCTCAACAAGAAGGGATTGAAATAATGGAAGGGGAACATGTTAGATTGATTTTCAGAGAAAGCCAGGATGGAAGGGCTGCATACTCCCTGCCAAAAACCACTATAGAGAAAAGGGGTCTGCTCGGTGACTATAAGAGGGAAAACCCTGGTCTTCCACAGGTGAGTGAAAGACAAATAGCCGGCCATTATCAAAACCTTGCAGATTTAAATTTCTGTCCTTACTCGGAAATGGACCCTTTAGGTTCATGCACTATGAAGTACAACCCGCCTCTAATGGAGGCGCTCGCATCTTTGCAAGGCTTTTTAGATATACACCCTTACCAGGATGAGTCAACTATACAGGGCGTCTTAGAGGCGATGTATTTTTTGGATTCATATCTATGTGATATTGCAGGAATGGCTAAGTTTACCCTGCAACCTTCAGCAGGCGCCCATGGAGAGAGCACAGGTATTATGATAGGAGGGGCATATTTTAAACACAAAAAAGAAAAGAGGACAAAGATATTAGCGCCTGATTCATCACATGGAACAAACCCAGCGAGTATAACAAACCTGGGATTTGAATATGAACAAGTAAACTCTAACGAGCAAGGTTGGGTTGACTTAAAGGATTTGGAAAAAAGAATGACTGAAAATGTGGCAATATTCATGCTCACAAACCCAAACACATATGGCTTATTTGACCCTAATATAGACAAAATTGCTGAAATCATCCATAGAAATGGCGGCCTTTTGTATTATGATGGGGCAAACCTTAATGCCATAATGGGGAAGTACAGGCCCGGTGATCTAGGTTTTGACATTGCGCATATAAACCTTCATAAAACATTTGGAACCCCACATGGCATGGGCGGCCCTGGAGCCGGGCCGACAGGGGTGGTAGAAAAATTGAAAGATTTCCTGCCAATACCAACTGTAGAAAAGCAAGGGGAAAAATACATCCTTAATTATTCACTCGAACACAGTATAGGGAAAGTTAAGGCCTTTTACGGCAACAATTCTGTTTTAACAAAGGCATTTGCATACATACTAATGTTAGGGCCTGAAGGCCTGAGAAAAGTCAGCGAGACAGCTGTTGTTCACGCAAACTATATGCAGGAAAAACTAAAGAAGAAAGGTTTCAAATTTCCTTATGGCGACCAACATTGTATGCATGAGTGTGTAATGAAGCATGAGAATATAGATGCTCTTGGGCATTTGATGTCAGAGTATTTTAAAAAGCTACAGGCAACCATTCATTTCCCAGAAGCCAACTGTTACATGATAGAGCCTACAGAAACAGAAACAAAAGAGAGCATAGATGAATACATAGAGGCAATGGTGGAGGTGGATAAAGCCATAAAAGATCCTACAGCCATGGAAGAATTAGAGAAAAGACAAACTTTTACACCAATAAGTAAGATTAATGCAAAGAAAGGTATGGCGAGGCCTTGCTTAATAGAAAAGGAAGAGGAATGAATTTATCGTAACTCAGCAAATGACCCTGGCTCTTGAGGGTTATAAATGGGAGAAACTTATAAGTCCCATAAGAATTTCATAAGCGACTATTTTAATTGCTAATTGCTAATTTTTAATTTACTTTCGTATGAGGTTGTCGGATTCACCGTTCAAGCCTGCCCGGCGGACGACAGGCGTAAACCTGGACCTTTGAACCTGTGAACGGGGAAAAATATTATCTATCAACAAATTAAGCTTGGAGGGACTGCATGTCTATGAAAGCGTTAGAAAGGGTCTTGAACGAAAGCCTGAATGATCTGAAGACAAAAGGCACTTTTAAAGGCAAAGAAACATTGATCACAGGTATAAAACCTGCTGAACCTGGTAAGGGGCCGCGCTACTATATTGAGGGCCAGGGGGATAAAGAGTTTTTGAAGATGAATGGCAATTCCTATCTGGGCCTATCCTTAAACCCGGAGGTAATCAAGGCTGAAGAGGAAGGAGCCCGAAGATTCGGCGCTGGTCCAGGAGCTGTCCGTTTTATTAGCGGTACGTATCAGCCGCATGCGGAATTAGAAGAAAGGTTAGCAAAGTTCCACAACAGAGAGGCAGCAATGATCTTCAGTTCTGCGTATTCAACCGTTATGGGTATTTTAAGCCTGCTCATATCCAGTGATACCATCGTCATAAGTGATGAGTTAAATCACAACTGTATCATCAATGCGATCAGACTATCCCGCCCTGCTGGCAAAGCCATATATGAACATTTAAATATGGCTGACCTAGATACCAAATTGAAGGAGAATATCGGCAAGGGGAAAAGAGCTATTGTGATCACTGACGGCATCTTCAGCATGAGAGGTGACTATGCGCCTCTGGACAGTATTGTTGATATCTGCAAAAAGTATGATTCAAAATATGAAGAGGGTGTTATTACTATTGTAGATGACTCGCACGGTGTTGGTTCATTCGGTAAAACAGGAAGAGGAGTTGAAGAATATACGAATACAAAAGCGGACATACTGGTGTCAACATTAGGAAAGGCATTAGGCGTCAATGGAGGGTATGTCGTTGCAAGTTCTATAACCATCAATTATCTGCGTGAAACAGCGCCGTTCTATATCTATTCCAATCCGATCACCCCATCTGAAGCAGCGGCTTCAATGAAATCCCTGGAAATTCTTGATAGTGAAAAAGGCTTGAAACTTTTAAAACAGATGCTCAGTCTGACAGAGCAGTTTGAAGAAGGGTTACAGCAATTAGGTTTCGAGATAATATCAAGTGAACATCCAGTTGTTCCCTTAATGATCAGGGACACTCAACAGACCACAGAGCTGGTCAACCATCTGTTTAATAATGGTATCTTAGCAACTGGCCTAAATTATCCAGTAGTTCCCAAAGGTGATGAGGAGATACGATTTCAAATAGCCGCTGACCAGACTGAGAATGATATCGATTATGTTCTGGGTGTATTGAAAACATATAAAGAGTCACATTAAGCATCTCACAATATTGTATTATTTTAGGTAATTTCAAAAATTTATGTAATAGCTAATAGTAGTGAATAAGAATACTTGATATATCTATTGGCTCTTATATATTACCTCCGAAAGGAGGCTATTTATGCCAAACATAAATGATTTACTCAGTGACCATGTCACCCTTCAAGTGGAGTGCCTGGATAGAATTTACCTGAATGGCTATATTCCCAATCTGCAAATACCAGGTCAGTTGATAGCATTCCTTGTTCAACATCGCAAGCAGAAGATCCCCTCACCAGCCCTATTGAATCAGATGACAATAAACTTTGTCAAAAATATTAAACAATATGCCGAAGACAACAACATCCCTATAGTCCATTTTGAGCGTGGACAGCGCAAGGACGATATTGCTGCCAGGATGCGTAAAAAGAGTCCTGTAAAAGATGGAGTGGTGTTCATTGGTATTGCTCAAGAAAAGGCCTATGCCTTCA
>Ga0190359_1000736_pt1 | contig 21796 bp, 3 predicted proteins | sample 48721823_MG_FD_161269 | JGI IMG/M metagenome (GOLD analysis project Ga0190359, IMG submission 161269) | Hydrothermal vent microbial mat bacterial communities from Southern Trench, Guaymas Basin, Mexico - 4872-18-2-3_MG | ecosystem: Environmental > Aquatic > Marine > Hydrothermal vents > Microbial... | reverse complement strand
TAATATACGTTTAGGAATTAGAAATGATAATGTGTTATATCTATAATAAATCTTTTTAAATTTTTATATTTATTAATAAGAAATTTAAATTTCTTCTTTAGTAAAAAGTTTATCAACAGCCATTTTCAGTTCTTGATAATCTTCTTCCAAACGATCATATTGGGCTTTAAGATTTAGATATTTTTCCTTATAAATGTCGTCTGCCATTGTTGACATTTCTCTTATTTCTGGCATTTTTTGTTTTGTAAGTACTTTTTCATATAAATTACGCTCAATCTTAGAATCTTCTGTTACATGAATCAAATTACTTTTCCCAAGAACGCCAAAAGAAGTTTTATTAAGCCTTTCAATTAAATCTTTACATTTTTTAATATTTAGATCAAGTATGTTCACCTTGCGTCTGTGCTCCATAACATCTTCTGAGAATTGTCTTCTATCAATATCCTTTATAAGCCTTTTTTCTGTTAAATCCATTAGATTATTTTTCATGGCAAGACGCTGTTTTTCCAACACCTTCAAACGACTATCGAGCATCTCTCTAAGAGATTTTGCATCGTCAATATAGTGCACCATATCATCATCGTATTTTACGAAAATATCATACAACTCTTCATTTGAAACATCATCTTCTGATATTAGTGCAGTAAGCTCTGGAGATATTTTGTCTTTAAATTCCAATTTTTCAATAATCTTCAAAGCATTTGTATACCAACTTGGTACAAAAATTAAACCATCTTTGCTATAGTGAAACTGATCTATTGAAAAGGTAAGGATGGTATCTGATTTTTCATCTTTTATTTTGTAACCTGTTATATTCTTATCTTTGTCGATAATTGTATCAAATACAATTCCAAGTTTTTCTCCAGTATCTTCTAAAAAGACTGGTTTACCTTTTAAGTCCTTCATAAGTAATGTTTTTTTCTTTTTAGAGGGTGTTTCCTTTTCTTCTTTTTGTTCTGTTACCGCTTCAACCTCATCTAAAACAAGTTCTTCTAAAGGCTCTTCTACTTTTTCTTCTTTAACTTTATCCACTTTTGTAGTTTTTTCCTTTTTCTTACTTTTAAAGCCAATATGAATCTTCTTCCTTTTTTCAGGTTTTTTTTCTATAATCTGGTCTTTGGATTGTGTTTTTGTTTTTTTATCTGGAGTTTTTTTCTTTTCTTCCTTCTTTTTAAAAAGTGCCATATCGTTCACTCCATCGCCCAATCCTTACAGATCACAGCTTCCCTCCAAAGAGAGTAATGGGTCTTTCTGTTCTTTAAGATTTCGGAATAGGCGTGATAATTTCCAAGTAACGTATGCTAGTGGTACTAAAAACAATGCCAATATTAATAGATATATGCCTATGACCCCTACAGATAGTGCTAAAAGCTCAAGCACCTCTACATTTTTGCTTAAAATAATTATATTTGACTGGACAATAGTATATACAATTGCAATTGTTGTTGATAGAATTGTAGCAATTAATATTTTTCTTCTTAATTTACAACTTATTGAATATGCCAACAGTCCAGACAATATTGACGAAATTACCATCGCAAGCAGTTGATCCGTCAAAAAGAATATTATTGGAATTGCCATCAATGAAGCGATAATTGGTTTTACTAACTCCGAATTAAAAGTGTTTTTATCTTTGACAACTATTTTTGTTCCTATCATCCATGTAATATTCCTATGAACTGCTTTTTTCATACTGCTTTTAACGTTCCCAATTCTCTCCCTTGCTCCTTTTCTAAGTATTACTTTTGAAGGACGATGCCATGACATATCAATTGCCAGTATGTTCAATTTGTCTCCTATGAAAGTTATTGAAACAAGCATTAACAATGTGATGGACGTTAGAATTACAGCAGATAAAATATCTAATATGTGGACTGTAGCTTTAGCATTCCAGTTGTATAGCTCTTCAATAAAATCGTTAGGAAACATTAACCAGAATGGAGAGGAGTATACCATTATATTGCCAGAAAAAGATCCGTTGACTGTATTATTTGGGGCAAAGGCATTCAGCTTTACATTATCAACTTCTCCTTTTTCTAATGTGAATGTGTGCTTTGTTACATATTTTCCAATATCTCCTTGACCAAATACTATACCTTTAACTGCCATTATACTTGGATTTATTATTGGCAACTCTTTTGTTAAAGATTTATCCCCTGGTTTTATTTTTCCAAAATCAATTCCATTTTTTTCACTGTCCTGGTTAATACCTACAGATGCTGTAACAGAGTCGTATGCAAAAACATGTATGAACATAAAAAATATGATATATGCTACTAAAAACATAGCAATTGTTTTTTTAAGATTTAGAGGTTTTTTTCCAAAGATATAAAGCTTTAATTTTTCTTTTAATGTTTTTGCTCTTTCTGGCAAAATAAAAATTAAAATAACTAACATCACAGCAGATACTGTTAATGGGGCAAAAACACCCAGATAATTGACAGATTCTTTGGATGCAGTTGGTTGAGATATACTGTCTAGCCCTTCATTTATCCATAAGCCGATTATTCCAACAAAAGGCATTTTCAACGGCTGTTGACCTACTGATATTACCTTTCCCATCAGATGATTCTCTCGTATATATGGCTCAGGAATGTGTGGACCTGCCTGGTCCACATAATTGTTACTGTCTCCTTTTGTTTCTAGCAATAGTTCTCCTTTAGTATTTTTTAATATGTTTGATACCCTGTGAACTACGATTTTTTCATCTGGCCAACTGATGTAACTTCTAAAAACTATTACATCGCCAACTTTTACATTTTCAATGTTTGTAGGAGTCCAAGCAACCACATCTCCTTCCATCAATGCTGGGTTCATTGAATTGGATGTAACTAAATCAACTGGAAATGGTGTTCCAGACCATACTGAAAGAAAACGAGCTATAATTAAAAATAAAGCTGCAAAAAATAGAAGATTGCCAATAAGTGACCTAACACTAAGCTTTATTTACATCCCATCCTGCTTACCGCTCTTTACTTTATATTGTATGTATATTACTGTATATTATTTTTATGGATAGGAATTACAAAATCATTAAATTATAAATATTTTTATAAAATAATTATATTAACACTTTGTAAGTGAGAAATCCTCAGACTTTAGTCTGTGGATGAATCACGTTACTATTTTTTCTTTTTGTAAAATATTCTTTTCTCTTAGACAGGCGCGTCCGCCAGAGGCGGATGCCTATGAAAACCTGTCTAGAAGAACTTCTTATGGAACTAATTAGCGGTAGCTATAGCATTGGCCGAAATATGTACCATCTTGAGTGGTGTCCAAATTATAGGTACAATATGTTTAAACGCGAGAGTAATAAAAAACTTTGCGAGGATGTTTTGCACGAAGTTGCAAAACGACATAAGATAGAAATAACAGAGATTAGTGTAATGTCTGATCATATCAACATTGTCGTGTATTCCTCCGACAACGGGTGTTTCTAAAGCAATCCAATTGTTGAAAGGTGCATCTGCTCGTGAACTTTTCAAAAGAAGAACATATTTCAGATGCAGATACCCAAAAGGTCATTTATGGAGCCCAGGTAAATTTTACCGAAGTGTTGGTGATGCGGATGCAGAAACCGTACTAAATCATGTCCGTAACCAAAGCTTGAACAAACAAGTCTCAACGATTTCCCAAACCCGGGCTACCGACCACATGAAGCCCCGTCATGAATGATGGGGAGCAGTCACGATGATATTTTCTTTATATTGGGAATTAAAAAATTAGGAATTACATATTACATAAATGAATTACATAAATCATATAATTATAATTATATATAATAGAAAATTATATGTATTGCCAAATATATTCATTATAATTAATATTAAATATAAATGGGGGAATAAATAATGGAAAATTCTAAGAAAATAGTTGCCTTTTTTGTTGTAGGTATAATGCTGGTGTCTTCTTTGAGCATTATTTCTTTGGCAGATTCTAACTCAGAACAATCTAATATTATAACTATTAGTTTTTCATTTGAAAAACCTGAAGTTAGTAGCATTACCATTGATGATAAGCAGTTTACTCATGCTTCTATTGCTGGTTTGAGTAATAGTGAGAATGCCGGAGCTCCTGCCATTCCTAAGAAAACTGCTCGTATTCTTTTACCACCAAAATCTTCTGTTGTGTCTATTAATGTGGAGAAAAGCGGTAAAGGACTTATTTCCAATGTAAAAAATATTGAATTTGGTTCTTTGTCGTATTACCCTTTAAGTATGCCAAACGTAGAATTTTCTGGTGTAGATAAGGATAACGGAGTAATATCTTGTTATATTGATGAATCTGGAACTCAGAAGATTGATAAGTACACTCCTAAATATGACACTGACCGTATGTATCCTGAGACTTTGTTTTCTATTTCTGGTATTCAGTATAAACGTGGTTTACCTATTTTGATGGTTGATCTGTATCCAACACAATATGATGCATCTTCTCAGACTCTTACATACTATACTGACTTGACCTTAAGCGTTAAAATAGAAAAAGATGAATCTATTGGTTTTGACTCTTTGTATCGTGGCTTATCTAATGATTTTGCAGTGGTTAGCGGCTCAGTCGATAATCCAGACATGATTGACTCTTATAAAAATCAAGGTTCAAGTAGCATGAGGGCAGCATCTGATGATATCGGCAATATGTTGATTATTACTACTGAAAAGCTTAAAAGTTATTCAGGCGCACATGGTCTTTCTGAATTAGTACAGTCTCATAAAAATAATGGTATGAATAATGTTTACATTGAGACAGTTGAGTCGATTGATCAGCACTATAGTTTTGATCCAACGAAAGATTTATGGGGCCCTGCTAAGGGTAAAGATTTTGTGTCTACTCAGCCTCTTGCTTATAAAATCCGTAAATGTGTTAAGGATTATTATCTAAACCATGCTGTAGATTATGTTTTGTTAGTCGGTGATGATGATTATGAATGGGAAGAGGGTGTAACGGTGCCTGTTGTGGCTGGTCCACTTGCAAGATATAATAATATTAAGGGTGAAAATGAAGTTCCTACATTTCAGGTATTTATGGGAACAGTTGTAGCTTACATACTTTATGTAGGGGATAGACCTATTGCTGATGTTGGTGGCCCTTATTCTGGTAAAGTGGGTGAGCCAATAACTTTTGATGCATCCGGTAGTTATGATCCTGATGGTAGTATCGTCAAATATGAATGGAAGTTTTATGATGGTGACAGCTGGCATAGTACTGGGGGAAGTCCTTACACTTCGCATACTTATTCCTATAATCCTGATGGCACTTATTTTGCCAGTCATACTTTAAAACTTAGGGTGACTGATAATAATGGTAGTACTGATACTGATACTACTAGTGTAAGTCTTAGTAGTGGTGGCAATCTTCCCCCTGTTGCTAATATCGGCGGTCCATATTCTGGTAAAGTGAGTAAACCAATAACTTTTGATGCATCCGGTAGTTATGATCCTGATGGTAGTATCGTCAAATATGAATGGAAGTTTTCTTCTGATGGTAGTGGCAATGATAATGGCGATTCCGAATCTAACGCAGAATCTGGTCAAGCTCAAGAAGGACAAACCAATCTTTTATCTTCAACTTCAGAATCTCCATCTACTAGTTATTGGGTTAGTTCTGGAAGCAATCCTAGAATTTCTCACACCTTTTCCTCAAAGGGTAGCTACGCTGTTACAGTCAGAGTTACTGACGATGATGGTGCCAAGAATACAGATTCTTCTTCAATTTCAGTGAAGACTGGATTAACAGATATTAATAATCCACCAGCTGCTAAAGCAGGTGGTCCTTATTCTGGTAAGAGCGGTAAATCTATTACGTTTGATGCTTCTCGTAGCTATGATCCTGATGGTAGTATTGTCAAATATGAATGGAAGTTTTCTTCTGATGGCGGTAGTGATAATGGTGGATCTAGCGGGGATGTGACTCAAAGACAAACTACCCTTTCTATGTCTTCCGATTCAGATTTTTCATCCAGTAGTTCTTCTAGTGGTAATACAATAGGTAGCACTTGGCATAGTTCTGGAAGCAGTCCTAGATTTTCTCATACTTTTTCTTCAAGAGGAAGCCATACTATTACAGTTAGAGTTACTGATGATGATGGTGCTACAGATGTTGGTTTAGCTTTAGTAACTATATGGCGAGATGGTGATGACGATGAGGGAGATGACAATGTAGATTCTAGTACCCCTAGTGTTGATTCAGCTCATTCTCAACAAGAGGCCGATAAACAGTCAGAATCTTGTACCTCGGGAGCTAATTACGAAATGTCGAATAATATCAATATGCAAATGAGCTCTGATGAATCGGCATCGTCTTCTTTTGAAAATGAAGATCCTTATTATTCAATAGATGAAATTGGTGGTATTCTTGCACCAGAAACATCAAGTGATGGAGGCAGTGGTGGTAATAGTAATCCTCCTCCTTGGAAACTTCTATTTAAAAGGCATATTAGCACTGCATCTGATTTACCATATTCTTGTCTTGATAACCACGGTTATTTAGAGGACATAATTAAATATAGTCCTGGATATAAAGGACCTAAATTCTTCCCTGATTTACTCAGCGAGGTTTACGTTGGACGTGCACCAGTTAGCGATATATCTGATTTACAGAATTTCGTTAAAAAAACGGTTAGCTACATGAATGCGCCTGCATCTCAATATAATAAAGTTTTGAACGTGGGTGAACATCTTGGTTTTGGTGGAGTTGCTGAATATGCTGCAGATAGTCTTAATGAGCTTATAAATGGTTGTAAACATAATGGGTATAACACAATTGGGACACCCTCAGCAGATTCAAGTGATTCTACATCTTCTGGAGTGAAATATACTGTAGAAAAACTATATGAGAAAACTAGAGGTTGGAACGGAGATACATTAATTGATACAATCAACAGCGGTCATGTTAACATTGTTAATCACCTTGGTCATGCTAATGTTGATTTCAACATGAAACTAGGTACACCAGGATACTTGAAACATGGTGCTAGATCAACTTCCGGCTTTACAAATAAGCAATATCCGATAATTTATTCCCAGGGTTGCTATGCTGGTGCATATGATTCAGGTGAAATTAGCCATTCGCTCTTTGATGAAGTTTTTGGTAAATGGTTTGCCGGTCCATACAAATATTCTAACGGCGAAAAAATGTATCATGATTCCATAGCTGAATATTTGACCGTTAAAAATCCAAATGGTGCTGTTGCAGGAATATGGAACTCGCACTTTGGATGGGGCCGATTCAGTAGTACAGATGGTCCATCTCAGCGTTATCATAGAGAGTTTATAGATGCAATTTTTGGTGAAGGTAAATCAACACTTGGTTGGGCAAATCAGGATTCCAAAGAAGATAATCTAGTACGCCTTGATAGTTGGCCTATGCTATGGCTTTACTATTGTATCAACCTTATAGGAGATCCAGCATTAAAGGTAAAAGGAGCACCATATAATCCGCCAGTATTGGGTGAATCAGGTGAATCATCGCAAAGTCAGTCTGAAGGCAATATATCCTTAAATGTACTCAGACCTACTGATGGAAAACTATATTTGTTAGGGAATGCGATCATTGATTTCCCAAGAACAATAGTCGTTGGCCCAATCAGTATAACGGCAGAGGTAAATGATACAAACGGGACAATAACTCGCGTGGAGTTTTATATAGATGGAGACCTGAGATACAATACAACAGAAGGACCTTACTCATATGACTGGAATGAAAAAGTATTTGGACTAAGGACGATAACAGTAAAAGCCTATGATGATAATGGAGACAGCAAGGAAACAGAGTTTAATGTATTAATATTCAACTTTGGTTTTAACTTGTCTGGATAAAAATACATCCTTTCTCTTTTTTTATTTTTACATATTTTAACTAATCTTCTTAATTTTAATATCTCCATTCTTTAGAGGTATGATTTCCACTAAATCGCCACGATGTATATCATAAGCTTCGGTTATCTGGCTAGGAAGTGTGACAACTATACTGTTGCCAGAAAGTCTAGTCTTATAAATTAGGGGCACTTAGTCACACCCCCGGTTGTTTCCATGATGTTCTATATAGTATCCCTCTGCCACAAATTCGATTTTATTGAAATTATAAGGTATGCTGAACTCTAATATGTACTCGTCTCCTCTATCCATAATTAGATAACTATTGTCAGAATCTTTTAGCAGAGATCTGATAATTAAGTTCTCAAAAGTCCCAGAGTCTTTTATCGTGTCTATATCTACAATTCTCTGTCTGTCAATTCTCAAGTACACTCTATCCAGATATGCAGTTTCATTTAATTCCTCAGCAATCTTTAATTTAAGAATTCTATCTGCTACTTCTGACTCTTTTGTTATGTCGATATGCTGTTCATATTCTCTGTCTTTTGAAGTAGCACCTGGTATGAAATCTGTTAGTTTTTTGAAGGCTCCTTTGTTTTGTGCATATAGATATGGTGATGCTGAGTAGTTCACCCTGATTTGTACTATTCCTACGTAGTCGTTTCCTGCAACTCCCACTTTGTTTGCCTCTACATCGCAATCTAGATTTGTTATGTTGCCCCACGTCCATGTACTTGGTGCGTTTGGATCGTTGGTTATATCTGTCCAGTTTGACCATTTCTCTGGGCTTATATCCATTGTATAGTTGTTTCCATCTGTTGTACCGTTGAACACTGGTCTTAGATATGTTGCTTCTTGTACATCATCGCTGTCGTCGCCATAACATCTGATTTCTACTTTCTCTATAGTTCCAAGGTTAGTTCCTGGACAGGTGTTATTGTTTAGTAGTTGTATATGTGTTCCCTGACCACAATTTGCAAATGTTGTATTTGTTCCATCTACCATGTTTGCAGGAGTGTTAGGCCATGCTTCCCCTGTATCGTAAGCATCAAAGTAATAGATGACATTGTTGAAAGTTTTGGTTGTAAAGTTATATGTGTGGTTGCTCCATAAATCTCCATCTGTTACGTTTACACTCCACCAGTATTTAGTACCCCATTGATTCATATTTGTTGGTGTTTGACTGTATGTGCCATTTGGAGATGAGGCATTATATCCTATAGTTTGCCAAGAACCAGATGCATTTGTTCTGAAGGTTACATTCATTAAATTTGCATCTGTGTCGTTTACTGTTATAGACAATGTTGGATTGAGGTTTTGATATGTTGCTCCATCACTTGGTACAGGGTTGCTTTGTGTTGGTGCAACGTTTTGTGTTTCTTGTGGTCCAAACTCTATAAAAGCACTTGGGCTGTTTATTGTGTTATATGTAGCATTTATCCAACTAGCGTTTCTAACTATGTTCGAAACTCTTAACTCGTCTATCTTTCCATCGAATTCGTCTACTAATGATGTTGCATTGTCAGAATCTCCAATGTTTGTGGTTGTAATGTTATCTTCGTATCCTCCATTTCCATCGCCAATACCCCAGTTTGATCCTATATCCTCGGTTCCGTTCATGTACCATTTAGCAGAGCTTCCAGTTTCCCAAGTATATACAAATGTTATGTAATTCCAGACGCCTGAACCAAAAGTTTCTGATGAGAAGAAGTTATGTTGCGTTCCAGATGAATCTATGTACCAAAATTCTATTGTATTGTTTGCTAGATAACGAATGCGCCAATCTCCGTTACTTTGGACGGCTGCCATTTTTGTGAATATTTCTCTAGCCGAATTTGCTGTGTCACTATTGAACCATAATTCGATTGTATTCCCCCCATTATTTAGATCAAAATCTCCTAGAGAGATATTATCATCATTTCCATCAAAGTTCTGAGCACTGTTGATTTTCCCATCGGTGATTTCTATTGGTTCATTTGCTGCTAGTTTTGTACCATCGTTATCGTTTGAAGTGCTGTCTAGTACTGATGATGCAGTAGCATCAACCATATGATGTACCATAACATAGTGACTATCCCATACACCAGTTGGGTTTTGTCTATTGGCTGTACATAGACTGTTACCATAGTACATGTAGATACTTGTGTTTGTAGTACTGGAGATACCTGTAACATTTACCCATGCAACCAGCTCACCTGTTGTATTATCATATTTCTCTATTTCGTGGTTTAATTTCTGTGTATAGCTCCCTTTTCTCCAGTTAACTGAGCTGTCCATGAACATGATATCATAACCATTTGAGAGTGCATGGTTCTTAAGATCGGTATCTGTTGTACTTATTAACACTGGGAAGTTAGTGAGATTACTATCAACCATTGAAGCGTTTATCCAAATCTGTTTACGATATGTCCATGTTGTCAGTACACCTTTTTGTTCTCCAAATGTTGCGAAAGTAGTTGGACTATACGTGTTCTGGTAGGTTGTGTTAATCCACGCTGAGCTACGAGCAGAGTGTGAAACTCGTATTTCATCCAATGTACCTGTTAGATAGTCCCCAAGTAGTAGGTTGTTGTTGTTTGTGTTTATACTACCTGTTAGATTTTGAGTACTTTTGAGTTCTCCATCTACATATAATCTCATCTTAGAGCCATCATATGTTAATGTTACATAATGCCAATTAGTATCAATAGATGTTGATAGACTGTTGCCGTTTATATAACCGTAGAGTACGTTTCCATCCGGATGTATTTCAAGTGAATAGGCATTTGTTGTTTTGCCAACAACTACTTTGTTATGACCAATTGTTGTAAAATGATATGTGACATTAAGCCATGCACCGTGTCCATCGTTTACAACTAGTTTCCAGTAATAGGTTTGATCATTTAATGAAAAATTATTGTCATTATCTTGCTGGTATGTGCCATTACCAATTGATGTGTTACTACCAATCTGATTTGGACATGCACTGGTTGTACCCCAGTACCAGGTTATATTCATCTGATAGCCATATGTATGGTTTGCTTGTATCTGAAGTGTTGGATTTAACGCTACACCTGTTGACCCGTTTGTTGGATTCTCATTGCTTAGAACTATTGGCATTATAATAGTTAAAGAGTATGTCTGGTTGTTCCAGTTGCATCCATCTGTTACATTAACACTCCACCAGTACCTTTTCCCATATGTGCTAAAGTTTGTGTTTTGTTGTGATATGTTTGTGCCTGGTGAGGTTGTGTTAGTTGCAAATGTAGCCCAGCTACCTGAGCTGTTGCTACGCCAGTAAACAGTTAAAGTATCGCCATTGTCCTGGTCATTTACAATAACGTGTAGATATGGGTTTATTGGTACACTTGTTTTACCATTGGATGGGGATTCACCTGTTTGCGATGGAACATAGTTTGTTGTAAAAGTATATGTATCATTAGTCCAGCTGCATCCATCTGTAATATTTACATACCATGTGTATGTGGTCCCGGCTTGAAGCCCTGATACATTACACTCGATACTACCATTACTAGCACCAGTGTTAGAGTTTGATCCTATATTTGGGCTGGTTTCTATGCTCCAGTCCATGCTGTCTCCTTCGGGGTCCTCTATTGTGACGTTAATTGTTGTTATTGATGTAGAGCATAATGCATCTGAGTTGTTTGTTGGTGTTTCCCCTGTTTGTGTAGGAGCGTAATCTGTTGAAAAATGATATGTTGTGTTGGTCCATGTGCATCCATCTGTTAGGTTAACTGACCAGTAGTATGTGGTTCCAGGACTGGTGAAGTTGCTATTAGTTTGTGTTATATTTGTCCATGAGCTAATGCTATTGTTTACCGCGAATTGTGTCCAGCTACCAGATGAGTTGCTGTACCAGTATGCTGTCATTGTATCCCCGTCGTTGTCGCTAACGTTTACATGAAGCGAGGTTGGTGGGCAGATCTTTGTTTTACCATTGACTGGTGTTTCTCCGTTTTGTGTTGGTGCATAGTTGGTTGTGAAATGATAGGTTTTGTTGTTCCAGGTTGTTCCATCTGTTAGATTTACACTCCACCAATATGTTGTTCCCATAGCACTGAAATTACTATTAGTCTGTGTAATATTTGTGTTGTTTGCTATACTTGTATTTGAGGCGAACTGAACCCAACTGCCAGAGCTGTTGCTCCACCATGTTGCATTCATTGTGTCACCTGTGTTGTTATCGATAACTGTGACATAGAGTTGTGGTGTGGGGCAGATGTTTGTGCTTGTGTTTGTTGGTGCTTCTCCTGTTTGATATGGTGCTTGATTTGTACTAACTGTTACAGTTCTAGTGCTAGTTATATTGAGATTTCCTGCCTCATCAATCGCATATGCAGTATAATTATATGTACCATCACTTAACCCAGTAAAATTATGATACAACCTATACAAACCAGTATTATACGAAGCATTTATCTCCTCTGGACTCAATGCTCTGTTGTAAATACGGACTTCGTCGATGATGCCCTTGAAATATTCTCCAGTCCCAGCACCAATATTTCTTCCAATCGTAACAGCAACATCGTTAAGATTCATAGTTCCTTCGAATGGATTAGACCCTTCATCAACACCATTAACAAAAATACCCACTTTAGTTCCGTCAAAATATCCAACTACGTGATACCATTGATTGTTATTTATCGCTATTTGAGGAGAGCTATACCTATTACTACCATCACTAACCTCAAAAAAAACATGGTTTCCCTGCGAAGTTCTGTCCATTCTTAAATGATAATTTTCTGAGCTTGCATAACCTTTTGAAACAATAGTTCTATAAGTGTCACTTTTCTCCGAAGGGTTTATCCATGCCTCAATCGTAATCTCATCGGCAATATTCAAACTCTCATCGTTTCCGCAATCAACATAATCGTCCACTCCATCAAACTCCAAAGCCTTACCAAATTTTCCTGTTGTTATATTGTTGACTCCGAAATTAGTTCCTTGGAAAGTTCCATTATTTCCATAGGTGGAGTTATCAAACACATGTGTGCTATTATAGTAATCAAAAGACCAGTATCCAACTAAAGAGTTATTCCAATCAAAGAAAGCAGATGTATTTGAAGCATCAGTTATAGTTGTATTAAGATAAACCCAGTTGCTGTTCACAGTGGATCCATCAGCTGGAGTTGGTGGTTCCCAAGTTATAGTTGGTGGGGTTAAATCAACTGTTGCAAAGTGGTAAATCGCCGAAACACTGCCCATACCATCATCTACCACTACCTTCCACCAGTAGGTTGTCGAATCCGATGCAGCCTGTGTAAAAGTCCAATAAACCGTGGTATCCCTACTGCCGATACAAGCAGTACCATAACCAGAGTTATCAACATCTCGATAGGCTACTACAAAATGACTGCTATCCAGTGTTGATACAGAAGTATAATATGTACCTGCAGAATTAAAAACATACTCATCTCCAAAACTAATACTACTACCAGAAACCGTACCAATACAAGCAGTACCATAACCAGAGTTATCAACATCTCGATAGGCTACTACAAAATGACTACTATCCAGTGCTGATACAGAAGTATGAAATGTATTTGCGGAATTAAAAACATACTCATCTCCAAAACTAATACTACTACCAGAAACCGTACCAATACAAGCAGTACCATAATAAGAGTTACCATAATCTCGATAGGCTACTACAAAATGACTGCTATCCAGTGCTGATACAGAAATATACTGTGTACTTGCAGAATTAAAAACATATTCATCTCCAAAACTAATACTACTACCAGAGACAGTACCAATACGAGCAGTACCATACTGAGAATTACCATAATCTTTATAGGCTACTACAAAATGTGTAGAATCTAATGCTGAAATAGAAACCTCCTGTGTCCGTGCAGAATTAAAAACATATTCATCTCCAAAACTAATACTACTACCAGAGACAGTGCCAACAACAGCAGTGCCATAATTAGAATTACCATCATCTCTATAGGTTACTACAAAATGAGAGCTATCCAAACAGGAAACAGAAATCTCAAGTGTTTGATTAGTAGTAAAAGCGTAACGACTACTATAACTTATACTATTACCAGAGACAGTACCAATTTTAACATAACCTTTATTAGCCATGCCATAAGCTATTATAAAACAAGAGCTATTTAGTGGTGAAATACTGGGAGAATATCCAACAAAATCACTACAACGATACTCACTACCAAAAGTAATCTCGCCATCTGAAACATTACCAGTAGCACTATAAATCCTGTAATCCTCGTTGTCTTTATAAGCTACCACAAGTTGAGAATCATTTAAATGGGAAACAGAAATATACTCTGTGCTTGCAAGGTTGAAAACATATTCAGAGCCATAGCTATAGGGTGTTGAATTTGTCTGTCTCAGTATCCAGCTACCCGTAGAGTTCTCATACCAATAAACATCTATACTATCTCCATCAGCATCGTTCACATCTATGTGACAAGTTGGTTGAAGCTCTACATCTGTTGAACCATTTGCTGGATAGGGGTTACCGATCACGGGTGCATAGTTGGTTGTGAAATGATAGGTTTTGTTGTTCCAGTCTGTTCCATCAGTTAGATTCACTGACCACCAATAAGTCGTCCCTGAATTGGTGAAGTTACTGTTTGTTTGTGTGATATTTGTTCCAGGGCTTATACTGCTATTTGTAGCAAATGTTGTCCATGATCCACTGCTATTTGATCTCCAAGTAGCAGTTAAGGTATCTCCGGCATCTGCATCATTACAGACAACATATAAAGCAGGAATTGGGCAAATATCCGTTGAAGTATTTGCTGGTGATTCCCCTGTTTGAGTTGGCGCATTATTTGCTGCAGCCGTAGTTGTTTCAGTTATATTTATTTGGTTATCGCTCCATTTATTGCCACCAGTATCCCATGTCCAAAGAGCATAATAATAAGTTGTACTTGTTGATAATCCTGTGTCATTAAAGTATTCGTTTGTGTTGTTATAAATTTGATCTCCGTCTGTCCTACTTGTTGGGTAACTTCCACTGCCACTACTATTTCTTACAATTAACGTTTTTTCACCATTTTGACCATGTGTAAATGTGATGTTCACCCACGTTGATCCATTTGTAGTAGCAGGATTTGTAACATCACCAGGATTTGTCCAAGCATCCATTGTGTCATATGTATCGTTCCATCTTCCAGTATTTGATTCTTCTGCCCAACTAAAAGCACTAAAGTAGTAATGGGTACCTGGTGTTAGACCAGTTGTTGAATCAGAAGTACCTGTTGAATTGTATGTGTTATTTCCAGTACTTATTGTTGTTGGATTGGTTGTAGTATCCCATTGAATTCTTGTGTAAGCTGTTGCGCCTGATCCAACACTTGGTTTAGTCCAGGTGTAAGATAAAGTAGTATTTGTACTGGCACTTTCTGCAAGGTTTGTTGTTTTGGGGGGTTCTGTAAAAAATGTTAGTTCGCTGCCGTTAACAAAACCCTCAAGATTTTTAGCCCATGCTTGGAAGTAATAAAGATCTCCACTTGTTAAACTTCCATTGTCTTGGTTATAGAAACCTGGATCTCTAATTCCAACTGTTGCATTCTCAGAATAACTACCAGATGTGGTTCCATATCTTATTCCAACAGTTGTGTCCAACGAGCCATTGCTGCTAAGATATCCCTTCATCCTGGCGCTTGTATCTTCTATATTTATTGCAGCAATCGTAGAAACACTGGGTGGTCCTAATTCTTGTCCAAGGGGCCCTACTGGACTGAAACTTGTAACGCTATTTCCCCAGACATGATTTGATGTTGTGTTAACACCTGTATCTGCAATTGCAGACCAAGTATTAGTTGACCAGTTATACTCTTTCATGACAAGAGTACTTTCTGTTATATTACCAAGATCTGAATCAGAGTATGTGATGTTTACGTCAACAGTTGGTGATGCTCCGATGTCTGTTAGATTTACAAATTTACTTATGTTGTACCAATTTGTCGGATTTGGAGGATTTTCAGGAAGTGGAAGAATTCTTACGTTAGTTGCATTAGTGAGATTGCATTTAGTACCAGTAATATTTGCACCAATAACATTACCATTAATTATATTGAATTCTCCAGTGGGTGTTAACGTACCATTCATAGTTAAATTAGTGCCAGAGGTTATATTCCATCTATCTCCTGAGGATAATGTTAAACCTGATAGTTGACAATCTCCTTCCATAATAATATTTACATTATATTCTGCACCTGTTGTCATGTCATTCTGGAAATCTAACCATTTTATGTAGATATTCCTGTTATTATTTCCCTCTGGTTGACTCCAGTCGATATTATTTGCGCCATTTATTGTAGCAGGATACGATTGAGAAGATGCATATATTTTTGCATTGTTAAACACGGGCATAAAGGGTTTATTAATTGTTACCGCGGCAGAGGAACTTACTGTACCAAGTGTTAAGGTAACTCCATATAAATATGTACTATCACTTATCAACAAAGCATTTTCTACTTTACTATCCTCTATCATTCTATACCAACCGTTACCATTGTTTATATTAAGATTATAGAAACTTGATCCATTTGGACGTATTTCAAAAGCACTACCAGTATTAACACTAAGATTTACTGTTCCACTATTATGATTAAAAGTACCATCGATATCAAAGCCTACCAGACCAGAAGGTGGACCTTCAATGGTAGTAGTCCCACTAGTAGCTTCATAGGTTCCACCTGAGTTAATGGTCAGTGAGCCAAATGAGTGATCAGCAGATCCACCATCGAGTAATCCATCTTCATTTATTGTTACATCACCACCAACATTTATAGTAGAAGTAGTAACATTCACTGTACCGTTTGTATCAACTGTTAAATCATCTGTTACGTTTATATATCCTTCATTGAAACCCAAGAGCTGATCATGTGCTTGCACAGATATATTCCCTGCGTTTATATTATATCCCTGTGTTCTTAAAATAACATGATTAGTAGTAGTACCGGCTGTAATAGAAAGTGTAATTGGGACGTTTAAATCAGAGCTCATATTCATGGTAGATACTTTATTGTTAATTGGGTCCATTCTAAGATAAGGAATGCTGACCGTATTGTTCCAAATATTTTTATCTTCATTTCCTAATCTTAATACTATATATCCACCGTTAGACTTAACCGTAGCATTTCCATAAACATAATAGTAAGGCGAATTATAGTAACCATAAACCCATAAATCTCTATTTGACATGTCCAATGTTCCGCCATTTAAATACAAATCAATAATATATCCGCTCTTAGTCATTGTTGTAGTATGGCCTGAATATGCGAGATGGACTTTACCTGGTCTTCCTTCTGGCCAAGTGAATCTGGGTCTAAATGTCCCAGTACCGTTTAATATAAGATCAGTTCCAGTGGGAAAGCTGTCTATGAAATTTGAGCTGTCCCCTGCATAGTAATTGCCGCTAACTGTTACAGTTGAGCTTTGCGCATCGATGGTACCATTTAAATAAAAACCATTCCCTACGGTTAGATCACCACCGTTTAAGTCACAGTAACCATCAATATTTACATCTGTTGTAACTGTGGTTGTAGCTGTAGTAGCATTATAATCACCATTAGAGGTTACTTCTAGGGATCCAAAACTATGGCTGCCTGTTCCACCAATAAATGTATCATTTACATAAACATCTCCAGAAAAGGTGAGGGAAGTCCCACTCACATTGAAAGTTCCTTGATATATATTGAGCCTTACCGCAGAGATACTACCGCTTCCCGTGTCATTAATATAGCTAGCTCCTCCCCCACGAAGTCTTATCTCCTCAAATCCAGTAATAGCACCACCAGATAAATCTAGAAATCCTGCTCCATCATTAGCAGGATCCGAGGGCCCAATAATAATATCATTATCTGCCCCTTTTCCACGTAATGTATGGCCGCTTAGATTAAACCTGCTGCTTGATGCTGGATTCCAATGATAGATATATATATCTCCTGTCGTAAAATTAACATCTCCACTAAGCGTAGTCGTACCTCCATTAGCTATATACATACCATACCACTCAGAAGCAGGGAGTTTAACATTTAATACTGAGTTAATGATAATATCTGAAACATCAGCATTAGGACCAATAATGATATCACCATCATCGTTAAGAGAATAGAGAATTAAACCTCTGTTTCCACCAGAAATATAGTCAAATGTGCCATTTATCTCAAGTTTCCCACCAGCTGTTACACCAACTCCAAAATACTGTGATCCATATTTATAAACAGTAGCATCAGCAGGGATCACAAAATGGTAGACATATCTGCTACTACCCGCGAGAGTTCCCATTATTTTGCTACCATCATGTGCTATCAATGTTGCTCTGTTCCCTACTGCATAGCCGGATAATGTCCCTGTTCCCCTCCATTCACCATATAAATTCCACGTAGCATAATCGCCCATATATGTTGTGCCATTATGTATAATATTTGTCGCAGTTACAACTAGGTTATCCTGCCCAGTAAATGTTCCACCTGAGTTTATAGTGAGATCACCACTTACTGTAAGTGTACCACCAACAGTTAGACTGCCACCACTATCTATTGTTAAATCCTCATTTTCATTAAATGTTCCAGAATATGTTGCAGATTCTGTCAATGATTTTACCTGGAATGCAGAAGAGTTTACAGGAGTTCCAACTCCATTTGCATTACGTGGTGTAACCTCAAACTTGTACCAGGAGCTCTCATTTGTATAATTTGAATCCAATGTTGTAGAATTAACTCCAAGAGCCACCCATGATCCTGACTCATTGGTCCACCATTCGTAACTTGTGCCACTTTCCGCATCTGACTCATTATCATGATAACTATAAGATCCTGTTAAGTCATCAAGTGTGAAGTTATGTGGCGCTGATATTGATACATCTGTAGCATAAGGTGCTGTTCCATAATAACATAAAGTATCTTTATTTGCTGGAGCTGATTCAGTATTACTAACATTGTCAATAGCAATGCTGTAGAATTCGTAGTATCCGCTTCCGCTTGGGAAGTTGAAGCTCCATGACCATGGGGATGCGGTGTCTGTGCCATAGAGTGTCCAGGATCCCCATGTTGAGTTGTCTGTGCTGTATCGATAATACAAAGTAACCTGTTTCACTCCACTTGAGGAATCACTTGCTGTTGCTGTTATTGTTATAGGTGATGTTGTTCGCCAGTATGGTGAAATTGAATCTACACTTGATGACGGATCAGTTAAATCAATCGTTATAGTATCACTTGCTGTGGAGCCGTAGTTTCCTACGTTATCCTTTGCCCATATGTAATATGTATTTAATCCCTCTACTCCTGTATCAGTATCCTGTCCGTCATTACCTGCATCCTCGTCAGGGGTCGTATCTCCAATTTCTGCATAATGTGTTGCTATACCGCTACCGCTCCCATCATTCGCGTTTGTCCAAGTGAAATAGATAGTCGTATCATCATCCCACTCGCCGATATCACTATAGCTATCTGGTCTGCATTGTGCATTTGTTGGTGTGGTAGGTGCTTCATTATCCCTTGCAGAATTGATATTTTTATCCGCTCCACCTGCTCCTTCTGCACCCCCAGATTGAAAACCTTCGAGTTGTACTTCAAAATCATAATCTGTATCTATGCCAGAGGTGCTTGGAGTTGTATAGAAACCAGTGTCAAACTGGCCGCTTGCTCCAAGTGTAGTATCAACTTGTCCAGAATCTCCGCCATTTGCATACAGTCTAACATCACAGCCATTTGTTGGCGGATATGTTGTTGTCGCTCCCTCATAACAAATAACACCAGTGGCTTTAACACCGACTCCTCCTCTAAACCATTCACCTTCCGTTAGAGCGGTATTACCATCTTCTGAATAAGCAGAATCGCTTAAAGTAAATGCAACACTTTTTACAATAAGCTCGTTTTCATAATTGTAATTCAGATTCTCCTGGTCCCATCCTGAATTGGCACCAAGGTCATCTACTGTATATGCCCAATAGTCAATCACAGCAGAATCATCATGATCCCAATCCCAATCAATAGTATATGTCCATGTTATGTCCCATCCATTTGTTGTACTGCTCCTTGACCATGTTGCATCACCTATCAAATATCCGCTCCCGGATGTAGTTGTTGCAGTCCCTGATGCAGCAGAGTTTGGATCGCATCTAAGTTGAATATCATTATTTGCATCTCCAACAGCACCATATGCATACTGGATAGTAGCTGCACCATCAACATCAGTATGTCGTGTAGTAAATGAATACTCCTTTCCTGCATAATGCACGGCATCTGCACCAGAGAGATATGCTGCAGTTGGATTACTGTTTGTAGTGAACCCTTCAGTGTCTGCATTACTATTTACATTTCCAACATTGTCATATACTCGCAGGGTTATTGTTATGCTATGTCCACTATCCCATGTTACTCCGCTGCTATCAAAACTCCAAGAGGTTGTGCCTGTACAATCAAGCCATGTAGCAGCACCCCATCCACTACCAGTCCAGTAGTCATCATCTGTGCTATCATAAATCTGAATATCTGTACTAGCTACACCGCTTCTTGTATCTGAGGAGCTGCCAGATATTGTATCAGGTTTTTCACCGTCGTCTATTGCATTTATTGATCCTGTTGCATCCGAATTATCAATCTTTAACCATATGCCTGTATCTGTGTAACCTACTCCCCTCCTTGAGTCGTCATATAAGTAAACATGGATTTTATAATTCCAATCAGAGCAAGTGGCTTTTACATCTGTTGACCATCGATTTTCGCAATCATTATCCCAGCAGTTCCCATCTCCATCTTGGCAGGTTGCAGAAGTTATATCTAGATAAGTATTATCGCTCATCCAATCTGAGAAACTTCCTTTGGTTGTATAAGATTTAATTTCATAGGGCGCTCCTCCACAACTATTGGGATTACAATCATCTTTATTAAAACCAAAATATTGTCTATAACATTCAAAGTTATCAGAATGACTAATATCCATAGTGAAAGTGTCTCCGCCTTTAGCCCAATAAACAGTAGAACTTTCTTGATAAGAGTAACCAGATATATCAGAATAACCAACATATGAAGGGTTTGTACCATCTATACCTTCATTTAAATCAGCATCTTCAATCGTATTGCCATAATCTGTTCCATCATGACATCTACATTTTACATAAACTGTTCCCTGATAATTACTCCAATCTCCATTTACCCAATTCAAGTCATAATTAGTTTGATCACCTGCATTAGTTACCTTTGCATCATAATCAGTTGTAGTTGGGGTTCGGGCAGACGAGCCTTTATTAAATGTGAAATATAAATCTACAGGATCTCCATCAATATCTGTCGTAGTCCAAGTTACAGTAACATCGTTGTTATCTCTGTCCCAGCCTCCACTATCAGGTACTACATCAAATGTGTCAAGAGATGGTGGATTATTAGCTGTAATCGTAAACGTATCACTTGCTGGTGTTGAATCGTCATTCCCTGCTTTATCAGATGCTTTAGCTTTTATCTCATAGTCTTTACTACCACTAGTTACCCATGTAACAGAGCTTGAATCATAGTTCCAGTTTTCGTTGTTTGAATTAAAACTACTATCGTTTGCACTGGCGCTAAGCCATGTGACAGTTGCACTCCATGCAGAACCTGTCCAATATTTGTTATCTGTTGTATTTTTGATATAAATATCTAAATGATCTATCTGTCCCGGGCTTGTATCTGTGGAGCCACCCCAAATAGAAGATGGGCCAGTATCGCTATTAGGATAATCCATGATTGTTGTATCAGGATTTGTTAGATCAATTGTAATTGTATCACTAGCACTTGAGCCATAGTTACCAACATTATCCTTCGCTCTTACATAGTATGTATTTAAACCTTCCACACCAGTATCAGTATCCTGTCCGTCATTACCTGCATCCTCGTCAGGGGTCGTATCTCCAATTTCTGCATAATGTGTTGCTATACCGCTACCGCTCCCATCATTCGCGTTTGTCCAAGTGAAATAGATAGTTGTATCATCATCCCATTCACTAGTATCGCTGTAGCTATCTG
>Ga0190359_1000734_pt1 | contig 21824 bp, 20 predicted proteins | sample 48721823_MG_FD_161269 | JGI IMG/M metagenome (GOLD analysis project Ga0190359, IMG submission 161269) | Hydrothermal vent microbial mat bacterial communities from Southern Trench, Guaymas Basin, Mexico - 4872-18-2-3_MG | ecosystem: Environmental > Aquatic > Marine > Hydrothermal vents >... | reverse complement strand
TGAAATGGTACTTTTTGAGTTGCTTGAAACATCAGAAGGAGAAGAGTTTAAGCAGATTTTATCAATAATTAAGTAACTGTTTATAATACCGGGTTTATAAAACAGAGTAATTACAGCTGTTTTATAGTTATTGATATTATTAAAATTGTATTATTGTAAAAAAAACTTGTATTTTTAGAAAAAAATTATTATTTTCAAATTGAAATAAACAGAAGCGCCATAGATATTATATATTGTAAGTTTTTCACATTGGAAGATTTTCATCAAAAACGCCTTTATCTTATTGGAGGGTTGGATGCGCAGAATATTTTTCTTGTTATCTGTTATGTTTTTTTCAGTTACTATGTCAGTTTATTCGCAAAACAGTGTTAAATATGTTAAACCTTTAAAAGAGAATCTACGTAACTCGCCTAACGGAGATAAAACCGGAGAGCTGCTTTCCGGAACAAACGTCAAGGTTCTTGAAACAAAGGGCAGCTGGTCAAAAGTGAATGTTACAGCGTGGATTTGGTCAGGTTCCCTTACAGACAATCCTGCCAAAGTTGACGGTTTCTCAATAACAGCTGCTCATATATTACTGCAAAATCAGCAGGATGCGGAAAAAGTACTGAAAGAGCTGATCAGCGGTGCAAATTTTGAAGAACTGGCTAAAAAGTACTCAATTGATGAGGCGACAAAATACAATGGAGGGTTACTGGGAAAATTTAAAAGAGGAGATTTAATGCCTGAATTTGAATCTGCTGCTTTTAAACTTAAAAAGGGGCAGATCAGCGGTATTGTAAAAACAAGACTTGGATATCATATAATCAAAAGAGTAAATTAACTCTTATATGGAGGAATGTAGAGATGAATGCAATTATTGAACGCATTAAAGCAATTATCTTAAATCCCACTCAAACCTGGGATGTAATAGCAGCTGAAGATACATCTGCACAGGAATTAATGAAAAAGTATGTTTTACTGCTGGCGCTGGTTCCTGCAGTGGCTTCTTTTCTGGGAAGATGGATTATAGGAATACATATCCCTTTTGTTGGGGTTTACCATTTTTCTTTCGGTGCATCACTTTTAATATCAATATTTAATTATGTGGTAACAGTTGCTTCTATTTGGGTTTTTGCAAAAATCCTTATGTTTATTGCGCCTAAATTTGATTCGGAAAAAGAGGAAGATGCTTATTTTAAGGTGTCTGTATACAGTTTTTTCCCGTATCTTGCTGCAGGGGTTCTGATGATAATTCCGTCTCTTTCCGTGCTTGTTTATCTTGCCGGTTTGTATGGACTTTATCTTATGTACATTGCTTTGCCTATAGTTTTGGGCACACCACAGGAAAAGACAATTCCATTAATGGTGGTTTTGATTGTCTCGGCAATAATGGTTTTTGCAATTGCCGGCTCTATAGTTAGTGTAATTGTTGGTGCATTCGGTCCTAAACTTCCGACCTTATAGATGATAGTGTGTAGGAATTTATTAAGGGAACTATTATGTTTGATTCCCGGAAAGGTGAAGAAACAATAAGAACAGAGCATGAAGAATATTATAAATGGCTGACTGAGACTGCTTTACATATAAGTAAAGCCCCTGAGCTGGAGAAAGTGAATGAAGCAGTAGTTAAGGGGTTTAAAAGGTTTCCAGGTGGTATTTCAGGAGTAGTATTTTACATCAGTAATTTTTCAGATGGCCTTCTTTATCCGGTATTTCAGATTGGAGTAGGCCCTGAACAAGCTGTTGGCCCGGTAAGAGCAGGGGAAGGTCTTGCTGGCATTGTTGCAAATGAACGTAAAGCAGTGTTTGTCAACAGTGACAGCAGTAAACAAACCGAATTATCTTCTTTGATAAGAGATACGGAATTTTCCACTTTTGCAGGAATACCTGTAGTAAATAAATCTTCATTAACAGGTGTTATAAATCTTTTCTGCAGGGAAAAAAGAGAGTTTTCCGCTTTTGAGAAAGACATATTAAAACAGGCTTCTGAAATATGCGCTAATATTATAGGTATGGCCTCAGAATACTACAAAGCTTCAGACCGGGCTAAAAGACTTATTGCAGTAAGCAGGGCAATTACTGTTACACGACAGCTTGGAACACTAAAAAGTGTGATGCGTGATCTGGCAAAGCTACTGGTTCAGTCTATGGGATTTGATAAATCCTGGATAGGCATTGTTGACGAAAATACAAACACACTTGAAGAAATCGGAAGCTTTGGCGTCAAAAGACAAGCTATAAAATGTTTTTCCGCTCCTGTAAGCACAAAATCTTCCAATCCTGCAATTGAAACATTGATACTTGAAAAGCCTGTTGTTTATCAGATGATTGAAGATGTGGATGATAAAAGCTGCAGATCATGGCTTGAAAAAGAGCAGGTCCAAGGGCTTACATTCGTACCTGTTTTTGATGATGATAAACCTGCAGGTGTTATAGGTGTGTTTAACACAACGCAAAAAATGCTTACAGAAGAGGATATTAAAACTCTTTTAAGCGTTTCGGAACAGGCTGCTATTGCAATTGAAAATGCCCGCTTGTATGAAAAAATAAAACAATCTGAGGAAAATTATAAAACATTATTCCAGACTTCCGGCTCAGGACTTGTTATTATTGATTCGGAGCAAAGATTTGTGCTTGTAAACAGAGCATTTGAGGATATAAGCGGATATTCGCAAAAAGAACTTACCGATGAATACACATTAACCTCATTCCTTTCTGGTAAGGATATTTCAAGAAAAGAGATAACCGAGTACTTAACTTATCCGCCTCAGGATTTTGAAGCTGATTTTAAAAGTAAAAGCGGTATTGTAAAGCAAGTACATGTTACAAGCACAAAACTGCCCAATGAAGAGAACGTACTTGTTTCAATTGTTAATGTTACAAAACAGAGAGAACTGGAGAAAAAACTTTTTAAAAGTGAGGAACTGGCTGCAATAGGAGAGTTGTCAGCAGGTATTGCACATGAAATCCGAAATCCGCTTATTGCCATTAAAACTTCTGTTAAGTTGTTAATGGATGAACCTCAGATTTCGGATGAGGGTAAGCAGCTTTTAGATGTTTTGCGTGAGGAGTCGGATCATCTCGGTGCGATTGTAGATGATTTTTTAAAATTTGCCCGTCCCAAAAAACCGGATATTGTTCCCGTTGATTTAAACCAGCTGATAAAAGATACTGTTAAAAGACTAAGAGAGTTGTCAGATAAGGATTTAAGATGGGATGAGAGTTACGATTCAAGTCTGTCTGATGTTCCCTGCGACAGGCACCAGATACAGCAGCTGATTACAAATCTGATAAACAATGGTATTGATGCTATTGAAGAGCCCGGCGGAACAATAAAGATAAAAACCGAATTGAGAAATAAGAGAGGTTCAAAAAATTTACATATTTTTATCAAAGATTCCGGAGATGGGATTCCTGAAGACGAATTGAATAAAATTTTTCAACCGTTTTTTTCAACTAAGGAGACCGGAACAGGTATGGGGCTGGCAATTTGTCAACGGATTGTTGAAGCACATAAAGGCGAAATTGAGGTGACAAGTAAAAAGGGGAGAGGGACCGAGTTTACAATTACTCTCCCCTTAAATTAAAAGTAACCTGTGAGGTAATGCATGACAGATATTCTTTTGGTAGATGATGAGAAATCCATAAGAACCACTTTATCGCTGTTTTTGGAGAGACAAGGATTTAAAGTGGAGCCTATATCTGATGGTAAGAGTGCAGTTGAAAAATTGAAAACCAATTTTTATGATCTGGTAATAACAGATCTTAAAATGAAAGATGTTGACGGCCTTCAGGTTTTACGAGAGGCGAAAGCAATTAACCCTCTTACTGAAGTTATTGTCCTTACAGGTTTCGGAACTGTTGAGAGCGGTGTTGAGGCAATAAAACTGGGAGCGTATGATTATATTCAAAAGCCTGTTGATATGGATGAGTTTGTCCTTTTAATTGAGAAAGCTCTTGAGAGAAAGGATCTTAAGCTGAAAGTTGAACAGCTTCAGACAGAATTAAAAGATAAATACCGGTTTGAAAATATTGTAGGTAAATCAAAAGAGATGATGGATGTTTTCTCTCTGGTTTTCAAAGTTGCTCCTACAGACAGCACAGTTCTTATTACAGGTGAAAGCGGTACGGGAAAAGAGCTTATTGCAAGAGCCATGCATGAAAACAGCAGGAGAAAAAACAGAACTTTTGTAACAATTAATTGCGGCGCCTTGCCTGAGAATATTCAAGAGAGTGAGCTTTTCGGCCATGTAAGGGGATCATTTACCGGTGCGATCAAGGATAAAAGAGGGCTGTTTCAGGAAGCAAACGGAGGCACTCTGTTTCTTGATGAAGTGGGAGAGATGAGTCTTGCAACTCAGGTCAAAGTGTTAAGGTTTTTACAGAATGGCGAGATCAGACGAGTAGGTGATAACGAACCGATTTTTGTTGATGTAAGGTTAATTGCCGCAACAAATCAGGATCTGGAGAACGGAATAAAAGAGGGTACTTTCAGAGAAGATCTTTTTTACAGATTAAATGTAATCCCCATTAAAATGCCACCTCTTCGCAGGAGAAGGGATGATATACCCCTTTTAATAAGTTACTTTATTGATAAATACAGCGAGAAAAGCGGGAAAAAGGTACACTCTATTTCACCGGAAGCGGAAAAGATTTTAACGGGTTACAGATGGCCTGGTAATGTACGGGAGCTGGAAAACGTAATTGAAAGAGCAGTGATTCTTACAAACAAAAATACAATTCTGCCGGAAGATCTTCCAAGCTCAATCAGGACGTCAATGGAAATAGAAACAGGTTCTGATGATGGCTTTGATGAAATACCATTGGAAGAGCTGGAGAAAAAACAGATTTTAAAAATCCTGAACAAGTATTCGTGGAATCAGAAAAAAGCCTCGGAGATACTTGGAATTTCCACAACAACATTGTGGAGAAAATTAAAAGCTTACGGTATTGAACCGAAAAAAATGTAATAAGTGTTATATTGAAAATACAAACTGTTGGTTATTATATTTGTTAAACGTAAACAATCCTGCATATTAAGTTTGACCCATGTTTATCCTCCAATTTAAGAAGTCCTTTATCAGTTATTTCAATAATTTCAAATTGTTATCCCGGTGTTTCAATCTGAATAAACTGATTAAATGTGTATAAATAGCGACTTAATGTAACTTCAATAAAATCAATATAATAGCAAATCGTAGATTCTGGCATGATATTTGTTCTTAATCAATTTGTATTATTTTGTTTGCATAGCGAGGAGAATTGAATGTCATTGGTTCTTATTGTTGATGACGAGAAGAATGTACTTAAAACCCTTTCTATTGGTTTAAAACGTCATAACTATAGTGTCAAATCCGCAAGAAGCGGACCTGAAGCATTAAAACTTATGGAGCAGTCAAGGTGTGATGTTGTTGTTTCAGATATAAGAATGTCTCCTATGGATGGCTATACTTTAGCATCAAGAATCAGAGAAAAATATCCTGATGTAGTAATAATATTAATGTCAGCATATGGATTTGATGAAGATCATCCGGTACATAAAAGCAGACTTTTGTATCCCAGAATAAGCAAACCTTTTGATGTTGAAGAACTGATTAAAGTTCTGGAATCTGAAAAAAAGAAGGGTAGAAAATCAGGTAATACAAAGAACAATAAAAAGATTTTACTTTTGGGGCAGGCAAGTGCAGAACGTAAAGTGCGACATCTTCTTGAGGCTGAAGGTTTTTCAGTACGTGTCGCAGAAAATGAGAAAGAAGTAATAGGTGTTCTTAAAAACGGCAGGTATGATGTCTGTCTTATAGACGGAGACTTTCTTGATACGGACAGATGGAAAATAGTAAATTTAATTGATAAATATTCTCCCGAGAAACCGGTTGTGCTTTTAACAAAACATAAAACAGACCGGGAAAAAATAAATGCAGGTGATTCGGGCGTTACTGTGCTTGATAAGAGAACTTTTTTATCGAAAAAAGAATGGGCTTTGGAACAGCTCGGTAATATTATCGGGAAGGAATAAAATCGTGAGAATAAAAAAAGGGCGGCTCTAAATAAGAAGCCGTCCTTTTTTTATTGTATTAAAAATATTTATTTCAATGATTCAGCTTTATCAAAAGCTGCTTTTCCCTCTTCGGTTTTTCCTGCACGTACGTAAGCAACTCCAAGATTGTTCCATGCATTGATGTTGTCAGGCTTGAGCTCTGTTGCTTTTTTCAGAAATTTAATGGCTTCTTCGTATTTCTCCTGCTGAATAAGCGCTGTCCCGGTGCTTAAATTTGATGCAAAATCATCCGGGTTCTTTTCAAGTATGGTCTCGAAAAGTTCAATAGCTTTATCGTAATCTTCCTGCATGTAGTGCAGTCTTGCCATGTTAAACATTATGTCCAGATCATCAGGTGAGATTTTAAGAGCATTTTCATACATTTTAATTGCATTTTCCGGTTCACCCTTAAGATCGTAAGAATAAGCCATATCAAACAAGGCATCTTTGTAAGTCGGAGAAGTGGGATCAGCTTTTTCTATGACTTCTCTGAGAATTTCAATTGCTTTGTCATATTCTTTTTTGCTGTAGTAAATATGTCCGATGAATTTCTTTAATTCCAGATCATCCGGAGCAATTTTTAGACCTTGGTTGTAAATTTCAATAGATTTATCATAGTCTTTTTGAAGCGAATAGCAATATGCAAGATTTTTGTATGACTCAACTTTTTCGGGAAGCAGTTCTATTGCCAGTTCAAAGCTTTTTATTGCTTCTGGTATTTTGTCCTGTTTGATCTGATTTACACCTGTATTGAATATTCTGACCCAGTAAATTTTTCTTTCATGGTCAATATCGGTTTTGTGCATATCAGAATATTTCAGAGAATTTGTAAAAGCGTCATTCATCTCTTTGTACATACCTTTCTTGCCGTAGGCAAGACCAAGTACGTAATATGCTTCAGCATCATTCGGCATTGTTTCCACAGCCTTCTTTGCCTGTTCAATAGCTTTGTCGTAATTTTCCTGCTGCATATAAACTTTTGCAGATGTTACTGCTGTCTGCTGACATCCGGTCATTGCAAGAAAAGCTATTAACATTAAAGAAATCAGTATTGGTAATGTCTTTTTCATAAAATATCCTCCATAAACAAAAACACTCTCTTAAAAATAAGAGATTATCACATATCATTTAATGTAAGATAATTATTAACATAAATCAAGATATTTCTTTAAAAATTTGGAATAATTAAATACGTAAAGTTTTATTTATGAAAGTTTAAGACAATGTTCTTTTTAAATATTTATGTATGTCAGCATCAATTAAACGGATGGTGCTGTTGTGAATCACTGTTAACAGTGATTAATCATCTGAATAGTTCAATTCAGAATTTGTGAGGATATTTTATATGCAATTTGCGTATCAGGCAGTGTCAAACACAGTTTTAAAAACATACATAGATTTGACTATCTTGATTTATCTACATTTATTCTATGGCAAAGTTCATTTACAGGACATTTAGTACACCAGGGGCTAACAGGTCTGCAAAGAGCCTGGCCGAATGCCACAAAAATATCGTTTATCGGAATCCACCATTCAGCAGGGAGTTTAGCGCGAAGAGCGAATTCGGTCTCTTCAGGAGTTTTTGTATTAACATATCCGATTCTGTTTGAAATCCTGTGAACGTGTGTATCAACACAGATTCCCTGTTTGTTAAAACCAAGAGTCATAACCAGATTTGCTGTTTTTCTTCCAACACCCGGGAGGCTTAAGAGGTCATCTAAGTTGTCCGGAACTTTTCCCCTGTATTTGTTAATTATTATTTTTGATATATCAATAAGATTAACAGCTTTTCTTTTGTAAAATCCGACAGGGTAGATCAACTGTTTTATTTTATCTTCTCCGAGTTTGATAATCTCTTCAGGTGTGCCTGCAGCACTAATAAGTTTTTTTGATGCTATTGTTGTAACTTCATCTTTTGTTCTGAGACTGAGAATTGTTGAAACAAGAACATGGAAAGGATCCTTTGATCTTTGTGCTACAAGAGTGACAATGGGTACGTCCCATTTTCCGGATTCTTTTTGAAGAATTTGAAGAATTTTAACAAATGTCTGATTATCCATGCGGATTACTTTCCGTAAACCTGTTCATTGACAAGATTGTCAGGCTTTTGGCCGTTAAGAGCTTTCAGCAGATTTTCAGCTGCCATAACTGACATTCTTCCTCTTGTTGTAAAAGTTGCACTTCCTATATGTGGCAGAAGAAGTGTGTTATCAAGATTTTTTAACTCTTTTTCCAAAAGCGGTTCGTTTTCATATACATCAAGTCCGGCTCCGGCAATTTTGCCGTTTTCAAGCGCTTCAACAAGAGCTTTTTCATCTACAACAGGCCCGCGGCTTGTATTTATCAGAACAGCACTGTTTTTCATCAAACCGAATTCATGTTTCCCGATTAGATGTTTTGTATCCTTTGTCAGCGGAACATGTATTGAAATAAAATCTGATTTTTTTAACAGTTCGTCAAGATTTACTTTTTTTGCATTAACTTCATTTTCCAGAACCTGATTTGTACGGTTGCTCGTATAAAGAACATTCATGGAAAACCCTTTTGCTCTCAATCCGGCACCTGTACCGATTCTTCCGGCACCGATTATTCCGAGAGTCTGGCCGGCAACAGGCCATCCGAGGAAAAGAGAGGGCTCCCATCCCTTAAATTTGCCCTGCCTTGTAAATCTGTCTGCAGGAATAATTTTTCTTGCGGTTCCCAGTATTAAAGCCCATGTCAGATCTGCTGTTGCATCTGTTAAGACTCCGGGCGTGTTAGTAACCATAATGTTTTGTTCTGTTGCGGTTTCAATGTCAATATTATTGTAACCTACTGCATAATTAGATACTACCTGCAGATTTCTACCTTTTAGTAAAACGTCTCTGTCAACAGGGTCAGTAAGAAGACACAGTAATCCGTTGTAATTTTCAATTACATCAAGAAGTTCCTGCTTTGTTATTGTCCTGTCATGGGGAAAGATATCCACATGTGAAATATTCTGTTTAATAAGGTTAATCCCCTGTCCCGGGATTTTTCGCGTAATAAATACTTTCTTATCCATTTATGTTCCTTTAAATTCCGAATTCATTTTTAATTTTATCAATTTCACGCCGTTCTTTTTTTGTGGGACGGCCCTTAAATTTTCTGCGGAATTTCTTTTCTGTTTCATGAAAAAGGGACATCAATTCCTGCATGTGGGGATCTTTTGGCTGTTTTGTGTGTTCAATATAGAGCTTTTGAGCCTCTTTTGCAGGCAGTCCCCTTTGTGCCAGGCCAATAACTTCAATTTCTCTGTACTTTCTGTTTTTAAAAATTGTTAATCTGTCACCTGTCCTTACTGTTTTATGAGCTTTTGCTCTTTTCCCGTTTATTTTTATTTTACCGCCTTCACATGCCTGTGCAGCCTGTGATCTTGTTTTAAAAAAACGGGCAGCGGAAAGCCAGCGGTCTATGCGGACAGTTTCCTGATTTTGTTCCATATCATCCTCTGATGTTTCTGAGTTATCAAAATATATAAATTAATAAAGAAATTCAAGGATTTTCATAAAGAAATGGCTGATTATACTCCTTTAAAATCAGATTTGTCTGGAATTAATTCACCGGCTTGTTAATGGTGATCCTTGTAAGTTTAATATAAACAGGATATAAATGTGTTGGGAACAATATTTGCAAATTGATTGAATTCGGAAAGGATTTTGATAAAAGGCAGGTGTGGTCAAAATGTCGTTGAGAAAAATTTATATTTTTACTTTGCTGACAACAGTTTTAATTTCTGATGGAGTTTTTGGCTCTGATGTTAAAGTAACATGGGATCCTAACCAGGAAAGCGATCTTGGAGGCTATATTGTATTTTACGGTACAAGATCCCGCATGTATGCATATAATAAGGATGTTGGTAATGTTACAGAGTGTACAATAACATCGCTTCCGGATTCCGGTGTTTACTACTTTTCTGTCAAAGCCTATGACAGGGCAGGTAATATGAGCTCTTTTTCAGATGAAAGTTTTGTTTTTTTAAGCAAAATTGTAAAAAAACCTTTTAAGCTGATGCCAAATTATCCAAACCCTTTTAATCCTTCAACAAAAATACCGTATCAACTTAATTATGATCTTTATGTTAATATCTCAATTTACGATATAAGAGGCAGGATTGTAAAAGTATTGGTTAACGGGATTGAGGCAAGAGGGAATAAGGAAGTTGAGTGGGACGGAACTGATTTTAATGGCATGACAGTTGCAAGCGGAGTTTATATTTGCAGAATTGTTGTCGGAGATTTCTCTCAAACCCGCACAATAAACCTTATTCATTAAAGTAAGTACTGTAAGGTGATTGTGAACGGCCGGTTAAATCAGCGGAATTGCCCCGGATGGTCCTAACCTGCTGTTATTAAATGAATTATGGTTAACTATTCTATTTTTGGGATAAACAAGTATTTGACAAAATAAAAGGTTTTGCTTGACAATATTTTGATTTAGGCTTATATTTTCCCAGAGGGAAAAAAGAAGTTTAAAACTCCCCGTAATATTACACGCGGGGTTTTTTCATGCTTTAAATAATATTTAACTTTAAAGAAGTGTCTTAATGATTTTATCTAAATTATCAGTGCAGGGTTTTAAATCCTTTGCAAAAAGGGTTGATCTTAAATTTGACGGCAAAATAACAGCTGTTGTAGGTCCGAACGGCTGCGGCAAAACCAATATAGTTGATGCTATAAGATGGGGACTTGGCGAACAGAGACCCTCTATTCTGAGAACAGACAGAATGGAAAATGTTATTTTCGGAGGTGCTCAATCCTCAAAACCTCTGGGTATGGCCGAGGTTTCCATTACATTTGATAATACTGACCAGCTTCTTCCTATTGACTATTCGGAAGTAACAATAACAAGAAGACTTTACAGATCCGGTGAAAGCGAATACCTGATAAATAAAAATCGGGTCAGACTGAAAGATATAAACGATCTTATTATGGATACAGGCATAGGCGCTGATGCTTATTCTGTAATTGAGCTGAAAATGATTGAGGATATCCTGAGCGACAGAGCAGAAGACAGACGGAGATTGATGGAAGAGGCTGCAGGGGTTACAAAATATAAACACCGCCTTCGTGCTGCGATGAGAAAACTTGATGCAACACAGAATGATCTTTTAAGAGTTAATGATATTATTAGCGAGGTGGAGAGAAGTGTTGCTTCTTTAAAACGTCAGGTAGGCAGAGCAAGGAGGTATAAAGAGTATCAGGAACTGGTGCAGGAACTGGAAATTAAAACATCGAGCCATATCTATACAAATCTTAAAAAAGAAATTGAACCTCTGCAAAAGGAACTGGAACAGCTTAAACAGCAAAAGGATGGCAGCAGTACTGAAATCACGAAAGAAGAAGCGGATCTTGAATCAATTCGTTTAACATTAACAGAGCAGGAAAGGGATCTTGTCCGGATAAGGGAAAGCATGTCTCAGTTAATAGAGACTATCCATAAAAGAGAAAGTGATATAAGAGTTGGTAAAGAGAGGGCAAGTTCTTTAAGGGAGAGAATTACAAGATATTCAAGAGAGATAGAAGATCTGAAAAAGCGTCTTGAAGATCAGGAAAATCATCTTGTTGTTACAGGACGGAGCAGAGAGGTCCTGCAGGTAAAAATCACTTCCAGCAGCAGAATTTTTGAGAATAAAAAGAAAGAGCTTGAGGTTTTTCAGCAGGGACTTAATTTAAAAAGACTGACACTTAATGATAAGAAAAAAGCTGTTATTGAGTGTCTTGAACAGATAAATTCATTAAGCTCTTCGGAAACAAATCTTCAGACAAAGATTGATAATTTCCAGGGCAGGATGGAAAGACTGGACGAGGAGGATCAGAAGTACAGAAGCATTCTTAAATCCAGTGAAAGCCAGTCCGGCAAAGTGCGTTCAATAATAGATTCCCTAAACAGCGAATATTCCGGATTAAAGGATCATTTTGAGTCTTTACGAAATGATGAGAAAAGATTGATCAGTGAAATCGATAAATTGAGAGAGAGGTTTTTTGATTCCAGGAGCAGGCTCGAACTGATTGAAGGAAGGCTTGATTTTTATAAAAATATGCTGGATAATCAGGAAGGTGTTTCCGATGGAGCCAAATGGCTTATAAAGCAGAATACACCGGGGCTTATCGGTATTCTTGCTGACCTGATTAATGTAAAGAATGAATACAAACAGGCTGTTTCTGCGGGTTTGGGAGAAGCTTCGGGTTATATACTTGTTGAAAGAATGTCCCAGGCGTTTGTGGCTCTTGAAAAATTGAAACAGAGGGGTGGTGGCAGAGCAAGCATTATAAGCTTAGACAGTGCAGGCAAAGCTCCGGTTATGTCAAAAGTTAAAATTAAAAATCCGGATAAAATAATCGGCTGGGCACACGAGCTTGTTACTTATGATAAGAAAATTGAACCTGTTGTAAAATACCTTCTGAATGATCTCGTTATTGTGGAGGATATAGAATCAGCAAGGGAGTTGATTGACAATAATGACCTTCAGGGAATCAGAGTGGCAACTTTGGATGGTGAGGTTGTTTCAACATGGGGCAGTTTACAGGTAAATGATACAAGAGATAAAGAGCACAGTCTCATAGGAAGAATGCACAGGATTGAAGAATTAGAGAAAGAGGCCGGTTCAATTAAAAAGAAGGTTGAGGAATTAAAAAAACAGATAGAAGAAAAAGAGAAGCAGATTGAAAAAACAAGGGAAATGTTAAGTAAATCCGAACAAGAGGCTTATTTATTACAGGATAAAATAAAAAAGAATGAATATGAGTTCTCACAAATAGAATTTGAAACTAAAAAAGCGGATGACGGCATAAAGGCTAATGCAGATGAGAGACAGAAACTTTTAAAGGAAATAGAAACAAGTAAAGCTGCCATAGAAGATATCAGGCCCCAAATCGAAGCTCTTATGGAAAAAAGGGAAAAAATTGATCTTGAATCTGCGAGGATTCAATCTGAGATTGAAAGGCTTGAGGAAGAAGAGCACATTAAGGAAGAAGAGGTTCACAAACTGAATCTCGGGCTGGTGCGTCTTAAAGGTGAAGCAAAGAATCTTGATTATGATATTGAAAGATCCAAAAATCTTATTGAGGAAATAAGAAATACAATTGAACAGCGATTTTCCGAGATCAATGAATCGGAAAAAGAGATTGAAGAGTTAGAGAAAAGCAGAGAAGATACAGGAAAGTTGCTGGAGCAGAATTTTGCTGAAAAAGATGAGAAAGACAAACTTCTTGAGCAGAGCGAGGCCAAGTATCAGGAACTTCAGCAGGAACTTCAGCAAAAAGAGCGAGAAGTAAGAGAGGTCAGAAGAGGAAGAGAACAAATAGCAGAAACACTTCATTCTCTTGAGCTCCGAATTGCGGAACTTTCTCATGATATGAAGAATATCAAAGAGCGGATAATGGAGTCTTATGAAATTGACATTGAGAAAGTTAAACCTGATGAAAATCTTGATGTTGAAAAAGCGGAAGAAGAAGTTGTTGAGCTCAAGCGTAAAATGAAAGGGCTCGGAGCTGTCAATTTAATGGCTCTTGTAGAGTATGATGAGCAGAAAGAAAGACTGGATTTCCTTGTTCAGCAGAGAGAAGATCTTTTATCTGCAGAAGAGACTTTAAATGAGACAATAAAAAAGATTAACAGAACTGCAAGAACCAGGTTTACCGAAGTGTTTTCTGAAGTGAGGAAAAATTTCAAAGATACATTCGGCAGATTTTTCCAGGGCGGGGAAGCTGATTTAAGACTGCCTGAAGGAGAAGATCCTCTTGAGGCTCAGATAGAGATTCTGGCAAGACCTGCGGGCAAACATTCAAGAGATCTTAGCCTTCTTTCAGGAGGAGAAAGAGCTTTGACAGCAATATCCCTTCTGTTTGCTTTGTATCTTGTAAAACCCAGCCCGTTCTGTATTCTTGATGAAATAGATGCACCGTTAGATGATGTGAATGTGGAGAGATTTACAAGAGTTTTGAAAGAGTTTGCGGAAAAAACACAGTTTATCATTGTCACTCATAACAGAATGACAATGAAAGCTGCTCAGGCACTTTACGGTGTTACAATGGAAGAAAAGGGTGTTTCAAAAATTGTTTCTGTAAAATTTGACGACAGAGTGCCTGCAGAAGCATGATAAATGCCTGGTTGTTTAACTATTATCATCTTAATAATACTGAACAAATATTGCATCAGGCTTTAAATCCTGTATCAGGTGTTTTTTTGTATAGAATTTAGAGTTAATTAGCGTTTTTCTCATTGTATCCCATATTTGTTTGACCGCCTGATTTGCTTATTTTATTTTTCCCTGATATAAAAACAGATGATACTGTGCTCAGCAGAAATCCGAAAAATATAAGATAAAACCAAAGTTCAATGTGATAGTTTGTAATGATTCTTATAAAGAATTTATTAAGCTCGGTGTTCAGTGATGTGTATGTAGAGATTGTGACAACAAAACCGAGAATTCCTGCACATAAATTTAATATTCGGATAAAAGAGATTGGCTTGAAGATATTTAATATTGATAAAGAGAAAATAACAAACGCCAGTCCGGGAATAATGAGTATTCTTAAATCTTTATCTGCAAGATCCAAGCCTGATAAAATTCTTTGCCCCAAAGGCAGGCTTACTCTGACCCATGGGAAAAAGAAGAAAACAATTATCATTAAAGATCCGATTATTGCATAGATATTTCCTGCTGTGTTTTTTTTAATTTCCATACCAACTCCGCTTAAGTTCTAATTAACCGGCCTTATATCCCATTGTCATCAAAGTTCCTGCGTCCCACTGTCTGTTCAGCCTTTTTTGTTTAATGTTTATTAAGCCGGCTTTTTCAAATCCTTGTTTATAATCCTTTTCGGACCATAGAGTCATATAAACATCTACGTCATCGGGCCAGGACAGGCTGACTTCGTTTTCAGCATAGTAGTTTACCAGAACCATAAGTCTGCCTCCCGGTTCAAGAAGAGAAGCGGCTTTTTCTATTCCTGCCTGAATCTCCTTAAAATAGTAAAATACCTCCATTGAAAAAATACAAGAGAACCGCGTGCCCGAAGGAGGGTGCCACGTAATAAAATCACCGGTTTCAAGATGGACATTGGGAAAAGAGCCCAGCCTTTGGGAAGCTTTTTTAAGCATATTTTCACTGATGTCAAGGCCAAAACATTTTCCATTGGAGTACTGATTTGATGCCATATGTTCTATGCTGTATCCGTTTCCGAATCCTATTTCCAGATAATTACCGTTGGAAACAGGAATGTATTTAAAGGATTGTTTAACACTATTGATATGTCCTTTTTCCATACCATCCGCATGATAGTCAACAGCCCATTTGTTAAATAAATCTTTTGCTTTTTGGCTGAACAGGTTCATTCTTTTCTCCCGAATATAATTGTTTAAATATTGATTAATCTTCAAACTATCCCGATAAATGGGGGTGGTTCTCGATCTTAAACATGCCGGCCGTGCCTTCTATCAGCCTCCCCTTTCTGAGGGAAGTTTAAAAGCCACAGCCTCTGGTGACGGTGTTTACTGTACATTATTTATTTTTTTCCGCTGTAATATAAAAAAAAGATTATAAAGAAAAAAAGCCGATTCTTTCGGCTTACGGATAAGTGGATGGTGATAGTGAATACCAAAAATTCATTTGAGAATTTAAAAACCAGAAGTTTTTTATGGAAAAATTTGAAATTAATAAATTTTGTTAGAAGTTTGATTTTTTTTCTTTGTGATATTAGTGTGTATAAAATGTGTGAATTCTCAGATGCCTGAAATGGAAATATTATAGAAATTATGACTTGACAGATACAGTTTTATTTTGTATATTTGCATTAAAATGCAAATAGATACCGGAGTATTAAAGTGAAAAAGAACTGCAACAGACCAGGCAGACATAAACTTAGTATGTTTTCAACTGATCCGAGAACAAGAATTTTTTCTGCTCTTGCCTGTGATCACAGAATAGAGATTCTCAAGCTTTTAAGAAGCGGTGAGAAAAGTACTTTTGATATAGCTCCGCAGCTTAATGTGGATATTTCTGTTGTTTCAAGACATCTTGCGGTTTTGAGAAATGCAGGTATAATTAATTACAGAAAAGAGGGATTGCAGAACTATTATTCAATTGCAGATCAGAGGATTTTTGATCTGCTGGATATATGTAAAGACATATTAAAAGATATGGCAGATAAACAAAGAGAAAGATATTCTGTTTTGTAAATCAAAAGGAGTAGGTAACTATGATTATTGCTTTAGCGTCAGAAGACAGCAGAGGACTTGATTCAATTTTGAGTCACCATTTCGGAAGATGCCCTTATTATACTTTTGTCGAAGTAGAAGGTAAAGAGATCAGGAACACAATCTCTGAAAAAAACCCTTATTTTGACGCTCACAATCCAGGGCAGGTTCCTGCGTACATTAACAGTAAAAATGTTGATGTAATGATTTCCGGTGGTATGGGTGCCAGGGCAGTGGATTTTTTCCGCCAGTTCGGAATCAAACCTGTTACAGGAGTGACAGGCACAGTGAAGGATGTTGTACAGGCCTTTATAGAAGGCAGAATTGACGGTGTGGAACCTTGTGAAGAGAGTAAGGCTCACGGTCACTGAGTATAATTATATTTTGTCTTCAGAGCAGAGAATCAAATCAGTATTCTCTGCTCTGAAATTTATTTGTGTAACTAATAACTTTCAGCGTAATGTAAATTGTATTGGAATTGAGACCCATACTTTAACAGGTTTATCCCTTGCAATAGCAGGTTTCCATTTTACAGCTTTAACTGCATTAACTGCTGCTTCGTCACAGCCGTTTTTTTCACCAAGGGAAGAAACAACTTTTGCCTCAACAATATTACCATCCTGATCAATAAGAGCATTAACTACAACTTTGCCTTCAATCCCGGCTTTTTTGGCAATTTCCGGATATTTCAGATTTTTCTGTATCGCTTTGTAGCCTCCAACCGGCTGTGGCGGTTCGTCATAAGGTACAAATAAAGGTACTTCAGACGTTTCTGATGGAGGTTCAGGGGGTGGTGGTTCATTATCATTTACCTGAGTTTCAACTACTGTAATTTTGGATGAATCAGCTGTGTTACTTGTTTTTGTGCACTGCCATGAGAAAATTATAATTAAAAGTCCGAGAGCCACATACATCAGTTGTTTATGTTTTTTTGAAAATTTTGTCATCTGCTCCTCCTTTATTAAATAGATTACACGCTGCAGCAATTCTTCTTTCTGCCTGATCAGGGCAGATGTTGACAGTACTGCTTTATGTGATGGTACCATGGTTTCAACAAAATTAAAAAGGATTTTTGAATATTCCATTCTTTTGTCAATATGAGAACCTGTTGCAAGATCATCGCAGGCCATTTCAGCATAGCTGCTGATCTGTCTGTTTAAAATCCACACAAGAGGATGGAAAAAATAGATTGATTTTACCAGCAGTTGAAAAAGGGAAAGCCATGAATCATGTCTGTTTATATGGGCAATTTCGTGTCTAAGTACGTAGTCTTTTTTATCCTGATCCCAGTTGTGCCAGGATTCCGGCATAAAAATCTTTTTTCTGAGAAATCCGGTTGTTACCGGCAGAGGTACAACCGGAGATGTGAATACCTTGCATTTGCATAAAACAGGAAGGTTAAGGTTGTCGATCTCTCTGGTTTTATTTTTATCTATTTTTTTTACAAAAAGAGCATGAGAAAATATGTAGTAAATTATAAGTGCCGCGGAAATCAGAGTCCAACTGATGAGTACAATTGAGAAAACATTAACGGATTGTTCCGAAGAACTGTTTGACTCTACTATAATTGGTGAAAGTTTGTAAACAGTATTCTGGATAACAGCAAGTTGGTTTGGGAAAAATCTAAAAGGCAGAAAAGACGGAATAATAAGCTTGAGCAGGGCAATAAATCCCACTGAAAATTTTACTGATGCCGGAGCTGATCTGATTATTTTTAAAAGCAGTAGTATCAGTATTAAAAAGAGAGTATTCTGAATAAGATTGATCAGCAGAAAGTTTGTCAGAAAAGGGGAGTAATTATTTAATGCGGAAATCATTTTTCCCCCTTTAATTCTTTTTCTTTCCGGTCAATAATTTTTTTAATTTTCTGAATCTCTTCAATATTAAGGTCATTAATATTAATCAGGTAATGGGCAAGCTCTGATACTGAACCGTTAAACATCTGGGCAGTTATATGTCTGATTTCGGAATTAATCAGTTTTATTCTGGAATAAACAGGGGTGTAAAAATTAACGAGCCCTATTTTTTTTCTTGTTAAAAGCCCTTTTTTTTCTAAAGTATTCATAATTGTCTGAACAGTTGTGTATGCTTTTTCTTTATTTGGATATGCTTTTTCCCATACCTGGCGAACAGAAGGTGACTTGCCGGCTTTATAAACTGCTTCCATAATTTCCCATTCTGCGTGAGTCAATTTTTTTGATTCTGCCAAAATAGCTCCTTTCTTAATAGTAACTCTACTATAACTATAGTAAATATACTTAGAAAGTAGTACTTTGTCAAGTTTTTTTTACAGGGATCTCAAAAAAATTGAGTTCCCTGTAAAATCAGACTCTATGGTTCGCTATTAACATTGTTTTGGGATTCAGCTTAAGTTTTAACTGGTCAACCTGAGGATTGTCGTGATCTTTCAGAAGTTTTAGGCTTATGTGGTTTTCTTTAGGCTCAAGCATAATAATGACGGAAAAGAGATCTTTAAAATTACTTGCGGGCGATGGTATCCCCTGGTCGTCAAATTCAAGACTGTGTCTGTGAAGAGTTGCAGAGAACCATATCTCAGCATTATGCTGTTCTGCAAATTTTTTCCAGAACAGGAAGTCATCTCTTTCTCTGTCATAAAAAGAGAAACCGTCAACTATAAACATTGCCGGATAAAATTTTGCACCATCCATACATTTTTTAATTACAGATTCAATCTCCTGTGGATCAGTGGATTTTTTATTCAGATTTATAATCAATCTGTTTTTAATTATTTGTTCCTGATTATCCAGAATATTTTCAAGATTGTAAGCTTTTGCTATTTCGTTAAACACGTGGTCGTACCATATTTCTATATGGCGGGGGTTATCTGAAAAGCTCAAATGAATAACTTTATTGTTTCTAAGCAGTTTATCTACTGCAACATGCACAAGAGTAGCTGTTTTACCTACGCCTTTTCTTGCTGTAAAAACCCCGAGATTGCCTTTGCCAAGCCCTCCGTTAATGGATTTTTCCAGTACTCTTATAGGACTTAATTTTATTAGTTCTTCTCTAAGCATATAAACCTCATGTGAAATTTTGCATCTTTATTTATATAATATTTTTTTTAAAAAAATCAAAACAATTAACTAATTTCTTTTGTCTTTTCCGCTGTACTCTTTTTTAAGCTCTTCGGCAATTGATTCCGGAACCTTGGCATATTTTGAAAATTCCATTGTAAATTCGGCTTTTCCCTGAGTTGCAGAGCGCAGTACTGTTGAATATCCGAACATTTCTTTCAGAGGAACTTCCGCTTCAATTACAGAGAAGTTTTTCTCTTCCCCAAGACTGATTATTGTGCCTCTTCTCTGGTTAATTGTCCCGAGAACAGTACCCTGAAATTCCGAAGGAGTTTCAACCGCTACTCTCATAACTGGCTCAAGAATTACAGGTTTTGCTTTAAAATATGCCTGCCTGAAAGCTCCTATTGCAGCGTGCATAAATGCAGTATCTGACGAATCAACTGCATGAGAGTTCCCGTCATTTAAAATAACTTTAACACCAACAACAGGAAATCCAATCAGATCGCCTTTATCAAGACAGGCTTTAAAGCCTTTTTCACACGAGGAAATGTATTCCGACGGAATATTGCCCCCTTTAACATTGTTTTCAAAATCAAAATCTCTGTCACGTAAGGGCTCAATTCTTCCTACAACCCGTCCGTACTGTCCTGCTCCGCCGGTCTGTTTTTTATGAGTGTAATCAAATTCTGCAGGCACTGAAATAGATTCTCTGTATGCAACCTGAGGCTCACCGGTTTCAATCTCAACTCCGTATTCTCTTCTCATGCGTTCTATATAGACATCAAGATGAAGCTCTCCCATACCTCTGATAATTGATTCGTTTGTTTCCGGATCAACAAAAGTACGGAACGTGGGATCTTCCTTTACAAATCTGTTGAGAGCCTTTGCCATATTTTCCGCTGCTTTATTATCCTTTGGTTTTAATGAGAGAGAAATCACAGGCTCCGGAACGTGCATAGAAGTCATAACATAGTTCATGCCCGATTGTGTAAAAGTGTCTCCTGTGGCGCAGTCAATTCCGAAAAGCGCAACAATGTCGCCTGCTCCTGCTTCGGTAATGTCTTCCATTTCACTGGCGTGCATTCTGATAAGACGTCCTACTCTTACTCTGTCAGATGTTCTTGTATTTGTAATTTCGTCGCCTTTTTTAATTTTACCCTGATAGATTCTTACATATGTAAGCTGACCGAATCTTGTATCCTCCAGTTTGAATGCAAGCATTACAAGAGGTTTGGAAGTATCCGGTTCCAGGATAACTTCAGCTTCGTCTTTATCTCTGTCCAGGGCCTTGTTTTCCACTTCAGACGGATCAGGCAGATACTTTATTACTGCATCAAGAACAGGCTGGACTCCTTTGTTTTTAAAAGCTGCTCCCATAAAAACAGGTGTCATCTGGCGGTTTATTGTAGCTTCTCTTACGGATTTATAAATAAGGTCATCTGTTACTTTGTCCTCAAGATATGCTTCGGCAAGTTCATCATTAAGCATAGATACATTATCAAGCATCAAATCTCTTTTTTCAAGGGCATATTTTTTCAGATTTTCCGGTATTTCTTCTTCTCTGATTGTCTCCCCGTTGTCACCGTCAAAATAGAGAGCCTTCATTGTTACAAGATCAACTACACCTTCAAAATCCGCTTCAAGTCCAATGGGAATCTGCATCATAACTGCGTTGTGTCCCAGTTTGTCTCTTAATTGCTCTGTAACTTTCTCAGGATCCGCTCCCATTCTGTCTAATTTGTTTATAAAAGCAATTCTCGGAACTTTGTAACGTTCCATCTGTCTGTCCACAGTAATAGACTGAGACTGCACTCCGCCTGTTCCGCATAGTACAAGAATTGCTCCGTCAAGAACTCTTAATGCTCTTTCAACTTCAACTGTAAAGTCAACATGGCCAGGTGTGTCAATAATGTTAATTGAATGTTTTTTCCATGTAACATTTGTTGATGCGGAGGCTATTGTTATGCCTCTTTCCTTTTCCAGTTCCATGGAATCCATTGTGGCACCTGCGCCGTCTTTTCCCCGGACTTCATGTATTGCATGGATTTTTCTGGTATAAAAAAGAATTCTTTCTGTTAAAGTTGTTTTTCCGGAATCAATGTGCGCGCTTATTCCGATATTGCGCATTTTTGTAAAATCTGTTGTCATCTTTTTACCTGTACATCCTTACTTAACAAATCGTTTTCTCTGCAGAGTTTACCTCATGGTTTTCTGCTGTTAACTGTACCCAATGCTTTATCAAAAAACAAGATAAAGCAAAACGGCAGGGAATATAAACTATCTGCAGCCTAAAGTCAAGTTAAAAAATAATTTATTTTATTCAAATTGATTTTTTACGTTATTTGTTTTCAATATACAGATAGCAGACTAAAAATATTGCTGAAAATCCTCTTATGAAAAGAGATTCATGTTTCTATACTTGTGCAATCACTGCTGTCCGGTTAAGCATGAAAAACAATTAAAAAAGAGGCCCAAATAACCTCAAAATTTGTTATATTGTTATAAGCGTAACACAATAACAAAACAGGAGGTTAAGGGCCATGGCATAT
>Ga0190359_1000733_pt1 | contig 21825 bp, 18 predicted proteins | sample 48721823_MG_FD_161269 | JGI IMG/M metagenome (GOLD analysis project Ga0190359, IMG submission 161269) | Hydrothermal vent microbial mat bacterial communities from Southern Trench, Guaymas Basin, Mexico - 4872-18-2-3_MG | ecosystem: Environmental > Aquatic > Marine > Hydrothermal vents >... | reverse complement strand
TAATTCTGTTGAAGAACCGGTGCCAGTTCATGAACCGTGCTGCTTTTTCTTCGCCGTGTTTTGAAAGGGATTTCAGCACTTTCTCCAGTGGCTTCTCTTTAAACAGATCCCCTGATTTTGAGAAAAACTTGTCGCAGTAGGCAATCAGTTCTTCAGCCAGGGTGACAGGAACCATTGGCCTTCTGGGAATTGGAAGCTTCTGACGGTCAATATCATTGAGTGTAATCCCGGTGCCGGTATGCCGTTCACAAATCAGTGCGTGGACAGGTAATCCTTCATGAAGCAGCAGGTCGTGCCCCAAATACCCGTGAGTGATATAGGGGAGATCGCCATGGCAACCGATATCCGGGGCATTTGTGAATTTTATCCCTATATCATGCAGCATGGCCGCTTCATAAATAAAACCGGGATGTAAGCGCGAATCATTTATTTTATTAGCAAGTTCAACAGCTTTACGGGCAACTGCCTGACTGTGGCCCATAATGATCCGGTGCGCATAGTCACCCGGAGGATAATACTTTTCTAATATTTTCAGTACATCCATTAGTTATCTTCGGGAATCAAATCTCCACTACCTGAAATACTGCTCCGTATCTTCGGATTTCCTTTATATTTGATATTTCCGCTCCCTGAAATACGTACATCCAAACGATCAGTAGTCCAGACTCTGGCACTTCCGGATCCGGATATTTTAAGATCCCCTTTCTCTGACTTGAGATTAAAAGCTTCGAGACGACCAGATCCGGAAAGAACAAAATCAATTTTCCTGACTTCTCCTGACAAGTGGATGTTGCCCGAACCACTGATACGGCTTTGTATCTCTTCGGCACTTACTTTGAGGTCAATTTCACCCGATCCGGAAATGGTGAGTTCTAATTTATTTAACGAACGAAAACGGTTATTCGATTCAATCTTTCCAGATCCGGAGACTTTTATAAGGCGAAGATCTTTCAGGGTAATATGAATTTTCACCTTTTGTGCATGCCAAACCGGCCGCTTATTACGAATTCTCCATACATCGCCTTCTACTTCGAAATTAATGTTATCCAGGATATTTGCTTGGGCTTCAATAGTGACTTTTTGCCTGTTGCCCTGAGTAATAACAATATCAGCTGCGTTCTGGAGAATAATTCCCCGAATCTTTGGGAGATCAACTGTTCGGTTAATGGTTGGTCCTTCTCCCCGAATCTTTTCCCATGGAGGATAGCTCCAACATCCTGATAGAACGGATGTGAGAATTACTATCCCCGGAACTGACAATAGAAATAAGCGTTTACTCATGATTTATTGAGGTTTGTTTGTGTTAATCAATTATTGTTTATTATCGTAAAATTGACCGGATCCCAGGATTCACTTGAATATCTCCATTTAACTTTCAACAAAGCAATGGTGTTAGCGTTGCAGATGCCTTTTACCTGATAAACAGATATCAGATTATGACTTCCGTTCGGATTGACGTCACCCACAGTCATGTCCTGCAAGCAACCTAACCATATATCTACCGGTTTAACCAGGGTTCCATCCTTCTGGTAAACCATGCTGTAATCATATTGTTGACGATTAAGTCTGACAGTTTGGCTGCTTTCGTCCGGTAATATAATCTTCGCCTGAAATCCGGATTGAAAACTGCCTGAAATCTCAGGCCCGTCTTCCTGTGGCTCCAGAAGCAGTACGGGTTCTTCATAAGCCAGAGAATAAATGAAAAAGTTGACACATCCTCCGCTACCCCCTGTAGCTGCATGTATGATGACTTCGGGAGTGGAGTCCCCGGTGAGTTCGACTATTTGGTACTCAGGTTGAAACCCGGAACCTGTCTCTTCGGGAAGCTGCTCAAAAAAGATCCGGCCGTCAGCATGCTCAACCAACAGAAATAGTTGTTCCATATAGAGAGAGCGGTTTTTCGACGGAACACCCAAAAGGGATAAGGATATTAATTCTTTCGCGGTGGATACCAGATTTTTACGGATAGTAATGGTCTGCCGGGGCAGATCATACATACCTATAATTCTATCAGGTGCCGGAGCCATCGAAAAGACGATCTCAGTACGATCAATATAATCACGTAAGGAACATCCGAAACCATGATTAATCCAGGTAGCTTCAAATAAAAATCCGTTTATGGAACCGCGAACTGAGTCCCGGATGATCGGTTGACCCATTATGGCATTAATTTGCCTGATAAGGGTGTCACACCGTAATGAATCCTGAAGCACGATGGCATGTTGCTTAAGATTCAGCTTTTTTGCAGCAATATGCACCAGTGAATCTACTATCTGTGGATGTGAACGCAGATAGGCCGACCAGACCGAATCTTCTGCCTGTTTGGCCCTGAGAACGGAATCCCGTTTATCCGGATCCTCCGGGAGTTTTACATCTGTGGATGGTGAACCCCAAATCATCGGGTGATTTATACGAACAATGAATCTGCTGATATCATGGTCAGAGAAGTAGAAGCTGACGGAAGTTTTCTTGCCAAACCACTTTTGCTGATACTGATATCCTGCCAGGTAAGGTTGTCCGTATGCCGTATCTACAATCTCTTTACCGGTCCCTAATTCTGATACCAGTTGCTGGTAATTCCATGCAGCAACTACTTTAGCCGGATCTAGCGGAAATTCCTGAGCTGGCAATAAATCATAGATACCACTCCCCATGCAAATGAGAATAACAGCTATTCTATATCTAATCTTCATTATGTACATTATGGTTGAAAAATAAATTTACTCTTTTTCGTACAAATGCCGATAGGCCTGACTGCGCTTCAGAAGCTCCTCATGGGTCCCATGGTCAATCAGCCGTCCTTCTTCAAATAATACCATCTCATCAGCCCGGATGATGGTTGATAAACGATGGGCCACAAATAAGATGGTTTTATCTTTCAAGTTCTCTGTAAGAGCCAGATAAACGCGCGCTTCCGACTCGTTATCAAGTGCTGAAGTAGCTTCATCCAGTATCAAAACCGGCCGGTTGGCATAAACGGCCCTGGCAATACCCAGCCGTTGCCGTTGTCCGCCCGAAAGTTTAGCCCCGCGGTCACCTATAATGGAATAAAACCCATCCTCTTTCGATTCAATAAAATCCAGTGCATCTGCTATCCGGGCCGCATGTACCACACGGTCAAAATCAGGAGCAGGATCCCCGAAAGCAATATTATGAATGAAATCGTCGTTAAAAAGCAGCGATTCCTGTGGTACATATCCGAATAATCCACGCAGATCTTTGATATTTAAATCTCTTATTTCTGTACCGTCAATGGTGATAGATCCTTCATCGGGATCGTAAAACCGCAGCAAAAGATCCAGAAAGGTCGACTTGCCGCTTCCGGATGCTCCGATAATTGCAATAGTTTTTCCCTGATCCAGCTGAAGTGAAATGTTTCGAAGTACAGGCTGATCCTCATAAGAGAAAGAGACCCGGTTAAAAATGATTTGCCGTTGAAATGCTGAAACCGGTTGTGTCCCGGGTAGTTCCCTGGCTTTAAGTTGAATGTTCAGAATCTCGTTGATCCGGTCAAAGGAGGCAAGCCCTTTGTTCAGATGATAATAGGCGGTTGAGAATGACTTTGCCGGCGTGAGAATCTGTGAAAATATGGCGATATAAGCGATGAATGAAGCCGGATTGAGATGGCCTTTATCTATTAATACCAGGTTGCCGCCGTAAGCAATCAGTCCGACTACAACCAAAGAACCAAGAAATTCAGAAAGTGGTGAAGCCAGTTCTCTTCTTCGGGTAATCTGGTTCATAATTCGTGTAAAAAGCTGATTCTCTTTCCTGAATTTTTTTTCGGCATGATTCTCGGCATTGAAAGATTTGATGATACGTAATCCTGACAGCGTCTCTTCAAGAATACTCATCAGGTAACCCATCTGTTTCTGGCTGCCTGCGGATTGTTTGCGCAGGTTTTTCCCGATATGACCGATGATGAGGGCACTGATTGGTAACAACACCAGTACAAAAGCAGTTAATCCGGGACTCATCAACAACATCCCGATGAGAAAAATGAACATATTGATCGGATCGCGAAACAGTTTCTCAAGAGAAGCCATGATTGACCATTCTACTTCCTGAACATCCTGGGTAACCCGCGACATGATATCACCCTTATGTTTCTGGGAATAATAGCTTATCGGAAGTTCCAGGATCTTGCGGTATATCCGGTTCCGGATATCCCTGACTACTCCGTTACGGATCGGGGCCATGAAATAATTGGCAAAATAGATATTCCCGGTTTTTAACAGAAACATCACGATTACCAATCCGCAAATGGCAAACAATGCGGCCTGTGGCCCGTGTTGAATAATCAAATGTCCGATATGGTAGTTGAAATTATTCACAAGTACATCTTTATTAAGCGACCAGGGGAGCAAAGAATCAATGGGTTTCTGTAAACCGAAAAGTACATTTAGAAACGGACCTATCAGTACCAGGCTGAACAGAGAAAAAATGACACCCAACAGGTTGAAAGAAATATTCAACAGGATATATCCCCGGTAGGGGGAGAGGTATTCACGGGCAATTTTGAGGAATGATCGCATATGCAACAAACTATAAAGTAAGGAAAACGGAAATATATCCCCTGTTTATTGTTTCAGGTTTTTAATACCCAGATAATTTTGAGGAGTTACCTTTTTCATTTCCTCCTTGATCTTATCCGGTATATCCAGCTGATTAATAAAGGCATGTATGGTCTCCCGGTTGATCTCCTGATTGGTCCGGGTCAGTGATTTTAAGGCTTCGTATGGGTTAGGGTATTGTTCACGGCGCAGGATGGTTTGTAATGCTTCGGCTACCACGGCCCAGTTGTTTTCAAGGTCCTGCTCAATAGCTGTGGGGTTCAGAATCAGTTTGTCCATTCCTTTTAGAAGAGAACGAAATGCAATCAGCGCATGAGCTGCCGGAACTCCGATATTGCGCAGAACAGTTGAATCAGTCAGGTCACGCTGTAACCGTGATACGGGGAGTTTATGGCTCAGATGATTTAAAAGGGCATTTGCCACTCCCAGATTACCTTCTGCGTTTTCAAAATCGATAGGGTTTACTTTATGTGGCATCGTCGATGAGCCCACTTCTCCCTCTCTGATTTTTTGTCTGAAATAATTCATTGAAATATAACTCCATATATCCCTGGCGTAGTCGATCAGGATAATGTGAATTCTTCGCATAATATCAAAAATGGCAGCCAGCCCGTCGTACGGTTCTATCTGCGTGGTGACGGGTGTGCGGTTCAGGCCAAGCACCTCATTTACCAGGTGATTACAAAATTCTACCCAATTGATATCCGGATAAGCAATATAATGTGCATTCAGGTTGCCGGTTGCTCCTCCGAATTTAGCCGGGTAGGAAATATGTATCAGACTGTCAATCTGTTTTTTTAATCGTTCTGAGAAAACCTTAAGTTCTTTGCCCAGACGGGTGGGAGAGGCGGGTTGTCCGTGGGTATGTGCCAGCATGGGTTGATCTGACCAGGTGGAGGCAAATAATTCAATTTGTTGTGTTATCTCGTTCAAAACGGGAAGATAAACCTGAGTTAAACCCTCTTTCAGGGAGAGTGGTACAGCTGTATTATTAATATCCTGGGAGGTTAGTCCGAAATGGATAAATTCTTTATATTTTTCAAGCCCCATCCGGTCAAATGCTTCTTTTATATAGTATTCAACTGCTTTAACATCATGATTAGTGGTCTTTTCTATCTCTTTGATTGACAAGGCATCAGATATTGAGAACAGACGGTAAAGATCCCTCAGGTCATCATAACGATCTGCAGGGAAACTACTTAATTGGGGTAATGGGAGGCGGCAAAGTTCAATGAAATAGGTGACTTCAATCCTGATTCGGTATTGTATCAGTCCGAATTCCGAAAAAAAAGGAGCGAGTTTTTCGCTCTGTTTCCTGTAGCGTCCGTCAACCGGTGTTATTGCTGATAACTCATTTAGTGTCATGGTTCTGCATATAAGTGCATCAAATTTACTAAAACTAACCGGAACAATTGGGTTGACAATAACCGAATAGCTGTCAGCTTTATTTATAAATTTACATTATGAAAGCAGCGATTGTAAATTACTTAAATACGGCTCCGTTACTTTACGGATTAACCCATTCGGCAGAGTTGCCTGATCTGGAACTGGTGTTAGGGGTTCCGGCTGCATGTGCCAGGATGCTTGATCAGCGTGAGGTTGACTTGTCATTGTTGCCTATAGGGGCGTCAATAGGGAAAGAGATAAGATGGATAGGTCGGTATGGGATTGGTGCCGAAGGTCCGGTCAGAACAGTAGTGCTCTTTTCAGAGGTCCCCATGGAACAGATCCGGCATGTCAGGCTGGATGCTCACTCAAGGACGAGCTTGTTGCTTATCCGGGTGCTCGACCATTATTATTACCGGGCGGGATGGACCTATAAACAGGATGATCAGGTTTCCAATTTGAAAACCCTGGGGGCTCATGAAGGTGTTTTAATGATCGGTGATAAAGTTTTTACTCATGAAAAGCGATTCGGGTACCGGTACGACCTGGCAGAAGAATGGATTCGTCTGACGAACCTTCCTTTTGTATTTGCTGCCTGGGCTGCCGCAGTGCCTTTGGATTCCCGGTTTATTGACCGGTTTAACCGGGCACAGGAGTTTGGGGTTGAAAACCTTGAGATGGTAGTTAAAGCCTATTATGAAACCCGTAAGGATACCCGGATAAATCTCATGGAATACCTGCAAAAAAATATCTCCTATGAACTGACTGAGAAAAAATGGGAAGGTATTCGTCTTTTCAGGGATTTGGCCGGCAGATTAATCAGAACCGGTCATGATAAATAACGGCTTGAAATCAAATGATTTATATTTTGGTCTAAGTCGTTCGGTATTGTAGTGCTTTTCAACATTCACAAACTTTTTCGAGGCAGTGACCACATCCAATGGGGCATTATCATACCTGCCATTCTTCAGAATTACCAGTCTTCCGTGAATTCCCCTCAGGATCAGGTCAAGAGCCAGGTTCCCGAAAGCCATAGGGACAATAGAGTCTATTGCATCCGGATCTCCGCCTCTAACCAGATAGCCGAGGTTCTGATGAATTATATTGATACGTTTTCCATTATTGAATTTCGGAGTAATTTCCTTAATGAGATTGCCTACTGTCAAGCCGATACCTCCTAATTTTGGATGTCCGAACATATCTTTCTCCTCGTCCATTAAAGCCATTTTTTCCATTCCTTCAAAGGTGGCTCCTTCAGAGACAAGGCAAATGGCATAACTTGACGGATTCTTTGCACGGTCACTAATCAGGAGCTCTGTCAGGTGATCGATATTAAATTTAAATTCGGGAATGACACAGCGATGAGCCGCTCCGGCCATAGTCGGCAGCATAGCCGTAAACCCGGCATATCGGCCAAATACCTCCACAATCAACAGTCGTTCATGCGAACCGGCACTGGTTCTCAAGGTGTTGATCATCTGAATGGTTCTTGTTACACAGGTTGAAAACCCTATGCAGTAATCCGTACCCGGCACATCATTATCCATCGTTTTTGGGATGGCTACTACTTTGACGCCCTCACCGTAAAGCCTTACGCCATAACTCAGGGTATCATCCCCGCCAAGGGGGATTAAATAATCAACTCCCAACCACTCAAGGTTTTTAATGATCTCCGGTGTAATATCATTGATTTCGTCATTATAGGTGCTTCTTAAATGTTCGGGTACTGCAGCCCGGGGTAAATGGCTTGGACGGGTTCTGGAACTATGTAAAAAAGTACCGCCTGAGCGACCGGCCCGGTTGACATCTTCATAGCTAAGATAAGAATAATTGTTGCTGTTATCATATTTTTTATCCCGCACCATCTGGCTGATGCCTGCCCATCCTCTTCGAAGTCCGATGACCTGGTATCCTTCTCGTAATGCTCTAATAGTAATTGCTCTAATAGCGGGATTTAATCCCGGAACATCTCCGCCTCCTGTTAAAATGGCAATAATTCCCTTACTTTTCGCCATGGTTAATCCAATTTTTAATTTAATAGATAAATATATTCGTGATCATGAAAATGACCGCCTAAAAATATAAAAAAATGCCGGATTGGTTTTTATACCTTTGCAACTGAACAGCAGAATTAAGATAATATGAATATCATGTTTCACGGGCGTCGACTGGGGATCTTTCTGATAGGTATTAGTTTTACTTTAGGCTTATCGGGAATGCCGGATGTAAAGAGGATGCAGATGGATGATACGGTTAAAGTGTTCCAGTTTGACATGAATCAACAGGTTGATAAAGCTTTATGGCGTATTACTCAAGTAGCATTTAATGCAGCTGAATCCTGGGGAGCCGATGTGATCCTGATCAGGATGAATACGTACGGCGGATTGGTCAACATGGCCGACTCTATCCGGACGAAAATACTGAATTATAAAAAACCGGTTTATGTTTTTGTGGATAATAATGCTGCTTCGGCAGGTTCGCTGATAGCCATCTCTTGTGACAGTATTTATATGAGACCCGGAGCCAATATCGGGGCTGCCACTGTGGTGAATCAGTCTGGTGAGGTGGTGCCGGATAAATTCCAATCGTATATGCGTTCCACTATGCGGTCAACTGCAGAGGCGCACGGAAAAGACACCCTCTTGGTAGGTAATGATACGGTAATTCGCTGGCATCGTGATCCTAAAATCGCCGAGGCAATGGTGGATCCTTCTGTTTATATTAAAGGAGTTATTGATACGGGTAAGGTATTGACATTTACTACCCGTGAGGCAATCAAATGGGGATTCTGCGAAGCCGAAACTGAAAATACCGATGAGGTACTGAAACATGCCGGTATTGAACAGTATCAATTGAAATATTATCGTCTTTCAGCCCTTGAAAAGGTGATTGGGTTTTTACTGAGTCCTGTGATACAGGGTATTTTGATACTATTAATTATCGGAGGTATCTATTTTGAACTCCAAACCCCCGGAATTGGATTTCCAATTATGGCTGCGGCTGCCGGTGCTTTGCTCTATTTTGCTCCTCTTTATCTTGAAGGGCTTGCAGAACATTGGGAAATCCTGCTTTTTGTGGCCGGGATCGGTTTACTGCTGGTGGAGATATTTGCCATTCCTGGATTCGGAATTGCAGGAATCTCAGGTATTACTTTGATAATAACCGGGTTAGCTTTAAGTCTGGTAGGTAATGTGGCTCTTGACTTTTCAGGGGTCAGCGTAATTGCCATATTCAAATCTTTTGCCTTTGTCATCGTTGCTTTTTTTATTGCGTTACTTTTCTCTATCTGGCTGAGTCAGAAACTCATAACCAGTAGTCCATTTGGCTTTCTTGCATTACATCAGGTGCAAAGAAGTGATAAAGGATATATCAGCGCCCGACAGGAGTTGAAAACCTTATTAAACCGCGAAGGAGAAGCTTACAGTATATTAAGACCTTCCGGTAAAGTAATGATCGATGGAGAAGTATATGATGCCATTGCAGAAAGTTCATGGATTCCAAGAGGATCACGTGTATTGGTAGTCAAACAAGAAGCGACGCAGATCTATGTCAAAAAATTGGATTAATACGATTACAATCCGGAATTATCAATACTCGGATTACGGAGAGTTAAAACGATTTTGGCAATTAAATGGTTTGGATTCTCCGAAAAGAGCTGATGATCAGTATATTATTCAAAGAACTTTGGATCATGGAGGCGTACTGCTGGTTATGATTCATGAAGATGGCCGGTTGATTGGAAGTTCGTGGATTACAGAGGATGGACGGCGGTCATGGATTCATCATTTTGGTATTCATCCCGATCTTCATGGACAAGGTCTCGGTAAACTTTTAATGGAACGAACCATGATTGAAATCAGGCGGATTGGATTACAGGTCAAATTGGAAGTGCATCACAATAACCTGAATGCCATTGGTTTATACAGGGAATACGGGTTTAAACTATTGGATGGCTATCTGGTTTATATGGTCAGATCACTAAATTAAAACCTCTTCTCTTTAATTCTGGCTTTCTTACCGGTTAATCCGCGAAGATAAAACAAACGTGCTCGACGCACACTGCCTCGTTTATTGATTTCAATTTTTTCAATAAAAGGAGAATAGGCAGGGAAAATACGTTCTACTCCAATCCCACCTGAAATTTTTCGGACGGTAAAGGTTTGTGTTATACCTTTCCCTCTGCGCTGAATTACTACCCCACGAAACATCTGGATTCGCTCTTTCTCTCCTTCTTTGATTTTATAGTGAACGGTTATGGTATCACCGCTATGAAAAGCAGAATGATCGGCTTCAACTGAAAATGCCTGTTCTGCAGCTTTTAGTAAGTCCATCCTGATTGAGCTTTTAGGTGTCAATAAAATTGGCTGCAATATTACACAAAAAAAATAAAATAAGGAAATCTTTATTTCTTAACAGGATCCACCACTTTTAATTTATCATAGGCCTTCTCTTTAACCATTTTTCTCCATTCTTCAGGATACCCGGGTTGCAGGGGATGAACTGCCACGCCCGTTCCGTTATCGATAAAATGGCCGTTCTCTTCACGCTTGATATTACCGTCAATATATTTAACCAGGAGATATTCTGATAATTTTTTCCATCGTTGAACAGTATAATCTCCCTGGCGGCAGCTGTAATCAGTTAAAAACTGTCGGGCCAGTTTCTCATTTCTTTTCATCAACAAAAGGGCTGCCTGATCAATTGCCGGTGTATAAGCGGCAAATTTATCAGTCAGTTCTGACTGTACTTTTTGCACATCTTTAACCATGTCTGAATACCGGAGATAGCACATATTGCTTACCCTGTTAAAAGCCCAGAATGCGGAGGTTTCAGAATATTTAAGTAGATCTCCGTTGCCTTCTGCAAAGCTTTGCGGTACGTCAAGAATACCACAATAGATTGGTACATAAACCGTAGTAGCGGCATCGTCTACACCAAACCAGAAAATCCCTCCGATTGGATCCGGCAGTCCTGAACGTGATTGGGCAATGAATGAAAAGCCGGTTTGTTGAGTGGCTATGGCCCGTTCATTTAAACAAGTTGCACCATCGGATGTCCATGTAAGTGGTCTCCAACGATATGGGAGTTTAAACGGGCCGGCACCGGGATCTGTAGTCATATCCATAGGTGTATCTTCATAATGATCACCCATAAATTTCATCAGGTCCTGAGGAGTGAGTTTTCGGTCAGGTTTGATCCACAAGGGTATAGGGTTTGAAATATCATACCCCATGGCATAATCAAGATACTGATCCATTCCGGCTTTTACATGGTTGAAAAAAGACCATACACGGGCTTCACAAAAACGAAGTGCTCCAAAATCCAGCGGAGCATAGGTATCCCTGAAAGAAAAATCCCTGTCTTTACCATCAAACCATCCCCGGTTTCGTGCAAATGTGATTACATCACCGGAATACAGGCAGTTGTCCGGATCATTCAGTGGAAAAGTTGTGATCCTTGCCTGGTTGGCATGGGCGCATACATACCCGTCGGGCACCCTGCGAGCTACCCATAATATCCCCTTTTGACCCGGGCCTTTTCCAATAACTTCCATGATCCATACTTCATTGGGGTCCGCTATAGAGAATGATTCTCCGGAGGAGTAATACCCGAACTGATCAGTGAGGCCGGCCATAATTCCAATGGCCTCCCTGGCTGTTTTTGCCCGCTGGAGAGTGATATAGATCAGACTTCCGTAATCAATAATTCCCTCCGGATTAACCAGTTCATGACGCCCTCCGTATGTGGTTTCACCAATGGTAACCTGGTGTTCATTCATGTTACCCACTACGGAATAGGTATGGGCAACCTGTGGAATTCTACCCAGCAACTTACCGGTATCCCATTCCCTGACTTCCAGGGTGGATCCGGATGGCCAGTCAGCTGCCGGCCGGTAATATAACTCACCATATAATACATGAGAGTCAGCTGCATAAGTAATCATTGAGGATCCGTCTTTGGAGGCTCCTTTCGTGACTAGAAAATTGGTGCATGACCAGCTGGTAAGGGTACCTGCCATCAGGAAAACTGACAACAGAATAGTCTCTTTTTTCATGGTTATCGAATTTTATTATTTATAAAAGTCAGTTTCGTAAGTTGTTTGGTTATCTCTCCTGTCGGTCACCGTTACTTTAAGATGATGCATCCGGTCAGGTTCTAATTGCTGTATGCCAAAATGATATTCAATTAACTGGTTTTTCGGATCGAAATCAAATAATGCCCAGTGCCGGTCAATCTCACCCCGTATTTTTGCAATTCCGCTGAGGTTGTCCGAAACATGCAGCCGGAGATTATAAAGCCTCTTGAAAGAGGTGAATGCATTGAAATTCACCGGATATATCACAGGTGGTACGGTATCTATTGCAATCGCATAATCTCCAAAGTGACCTATTGAAGTGACCAGCCAATTGTTTTGCCAGTAACCACCATTCGAAATAATTTCTCCTGAGGGTGATAAATTAACTATAAGAGCTTTGGGTTTCAGGGATAAGGGTATCTGAGGTGCGAAAACTGAAATTTTCACATTATGACCCAGTCCGACCCTGTCTTTATCTATGCGGTGTACCGCTCCCCATAATCCATTTACACTATCCAGTCGCTGATAAAAGAAGTAGAGGTTGTCAAAAAGAGCTCCCTCAGGGAAATTGATCCTCAGATTTTTATGTTGTACTATAGTAGGTTCGGCATACGGAATAAACTCTGGTTCAACGGATGTAAATATCGTATCTGCCTGAAATGCTTCAGGATCCAGTTGAACCTTGAATTGAACGGTTGAGCGGTTGCCTGCTGCATCCCATACCTCGATTCGTACCAGATGGGTTACTTGGTCATCCACCTGAAAATATCCCCGGTTACGATGATATGTATATAAATCTAACAAGTTGTCCGGTTCAATAAACAGATGAATTACCGGTTTCCCTTCTCCATAGAATTTTTCGTAATCCATAAAGCTGTTGACAAAGCGGTTGTCACGAAAAGCGATCTCATCAATCTGATAATCCAGGATTTTCTCCTTATCGAAATAGAGTTTAATCCGGTAGATACCACAATGATTTGCAGATCCATCCAGCAGATCATATGCTTCAAGGCCAATTGCAGATAATCCTGCCACCGGAACCGGCCCTTTGCTGCGTACCCGGTATTGGCCCCGGATCCTGCTCATTTCAACAATAATCGGTTTCCAGTTACGAAATTTTTGGGTTTGGCGATAGATATAAATACGGTTTAAAACCGGTGCAATGTGATCCCTGACCTGAAGTCCTGCTGTCAGGGGATTAACCGGATTGCCTGATTGCGGCTCACGAACTTCAAAATGAAGATGAGGTCCTTCGGAATTTCCCGTGTTGCCTGACCAGGCTATCGTATCACCTGCATGAACCGTGAAATCCAATGTATCGGAAGAGATGTGAATGGCAAATCTTTCAGCTGCATATTGTCTTTTGATAACCAGTTGGGCAATATCATCTCTGAAAGATTGAAGGTGGCCGTATAAAGAAATAAATCCGTCAGTATGCTTTATATAAAGGGATTTACCGTAGCCACCGGGTGAAACGTCGATTTGAATTACCTTTCCGTCACTGACAGCAAGAACCGGAAGACCGGTATGTCCTGAAGTTTTAATATCCACACCAGTGTGAAAATGACCGGAACGGGGTTCACCAAAATTTCCTGCCAACAGTAAGGGTCTGGGTAAAGGACATTGTAATTTGTGTTTTAAATTAGCCGGATAAGATTGTCCGGCTAAAGATCCTGTACAGGTGATCAATAACAACCATAATAATATCTTCCGGTAAAACACTGTTGTTGTCATGGATGCCAAAAGTATAAATAATCGACATTTTGAAGATTATCTGCGGTATGTTACTTTTGTACACAAATGGGAATCTCATTCGAACAAGAAGAGGCGATCCGGAATTTACAGAACCGGATAGAGCTGATGAAATCAGGATATACTTCCTTGTGGCAGAAAAACAGGGCTTTATCCGGTGAACGGGAGAAGCTGGCCAGGGAAATAGATGAGTTGAAAGAAAAAATCAGTATATTGGAACAGCAATATAATACGGTGAAGTTGGCTAAATCGCTGACTGCATCCACGGGGGAGGCTGAAAATGCCAAACTTCAGATTAAAAGGATAGTACGGGAAATAGATACATGCATAGCTCTTTTAAATAAATAAATAACACGACTGATCAATGGATGGGAGGCTTCACATAAAGTTGCAAATTGCCGGGAGGTACTACCCATTGATCATTGAACGGGATGAAGAGGAGAAGTTCAGACAAGCTGCCACGCTAATCAATGAAAAGGTGAGTCAATATCAGCAACGTTATAATGACAAAGACGGACAGGATTTTCTGGCAATGGCTGCATTGCAATTAGTACTCAGAATGACGGAGCTTGAAGAGATGAGTAATGATAATCCGTTACTGGAAGCTGTCAATAATTTGGTCAGCGAGTTGGATATTTTTTTTCAGGAGAAACAGGCGTTCTTTGAATAATATTACCCGTATTGATCCTTAAGATCTTTATAAAACTCAACACTATTCAAAATTGGAGCTAAGTTCATAAGTGTTGAAGACAGGCCTCTTTTATCCCGGCTTGCCGGGAGAGTTTCTTTGGAAACCAGTGGAAGTCTGATGCATTTGGCCGCTCCATCCCTGTTTAAAGGGGTTTTTCTAAGTATTAGGGATTTAATACGGGTTCTTTTTTAATTGAATTATCAACCAATACATACATTTACAATGGTAATCTATATAATAATTGGAGTCGCATCTTTTCTTTTCGGGGCAGTGATCGCTTATTATCTCACCCGGAGCAGTCTGGTAAACAAATCGAGAAATATTATCCAGGAAGCTGAAAATGAAGCTGAAATAATAAAAAAAGATAAAATCCTGCAGGCTAAGGAAAAGTTCCTGCAATTAAAAGCCGAACATGAGAAAGTGATCAATGAAAAAAACGGCAGAATCCTTATTTCCGAAAATAAACTCAGGCAACGTGAGGCGAATCTCTCCCAGCGTATTGAAGAGTTTCAAAGGAAAAAGAAAGAGGTGGATGCGATCCGGGAGAATCTGAATGCACAGCTCGAATTGATCAATAAAAAGAGTGAAGACCTTGAAAAAGCTACCCGGCAGGCGGTTGAAAAACTGGAAACTATTTCAGGATTGTCGGCCACCGAGGCTAAAGAACAGTTGATAGAGTCTCTTAAATCCGAGGCTCGTTCAGAGGCAATGGCGCACATATCTGAAATTATTGATGAGGCCAAAATGACTGCTAAAAAGGAGGCTAAACGAGTGGTTATTAATACCATTCAGAGAGTAGCTACTGAAGAGGCCGTTGAAAACTCAGTGACAGTCTTTAATATCGACAACGATGATATCAAAGGACGGATTATTGGTCGCGAAGGAAGAAATATCCGTGCCATGGAAGCAGCAACCGGGGTTGAAATAATTGTGGATGATACCCCTGAAGCGATTATTCTTTCGGCTTTCGATCCTGTCAGGCGTGAAATTGCCCGACTGGCTCTGCACCAGCTGGTTACCGATGGCCGGATACACCCCGCCAGAATTGAGGAAGTAGTGACTAAAGTCGAAAAACAGGTAGAGGATGAGGTGATTGAAACCGGTAAGAAAACAGCAATCGACCTGGGTATTCATGGGATGCATCCTGAATTAATACGTCTGGTAGGTAAAATGAAATATCGTTCATCTTATGGTCAGAATCTGTTACAGCACTCCAGGGAGGTAGCCAATCTCTGTTCGATCATGGCAGCTGAACTGGGTTTGAATGCCAAACTTGCCAAACGTGCAGGGCTTCTTCATGACATCGGAAAAGTGGCGGATGAAGAACCGGAAATTCCGCATGCATTACTGGGTATGAAACTGGCAGAGAGATATAAAGAAAAACCTGAAGTGGCAAATGCTATCGGGTCTCATCACGATGAAATCGAAATGAATACATTGATTGCACCAATCGTGCAGGTCTGTGACGCTATCAGCGGGGCGCGACCCGGAGCAAGAAGAGAAGCCGTCGAATCATATATCAAACGGCTTAAACAATTAGAAGATCTGGCTCTGAGCTATCCCGGTGTTGTTAAAACATTTGCCATTCAAGCTGGTCGTGAATTACGCGTGATTGTAGGAAGTGATAAAATAGATGACAAAGATACCGAAGCACTTTCCTATGATATTGCAAAAAAAATCCAGGATGAAATGACATACCCCGGCCAGGTGAAAATTACCGTAATCAGAGAAACCCGTGCCGTGAGTTACGCTAAATAATGAGTAACACTACCCGGATACCCGAACTGGATGAATTATTCCGGCAATGGTCCGGAATCCTGCCGCTTAAATCTGTTCCGTTGCCGGAAAGCGGTTCTTCACGTATCTACCGGAGGCTCTCAGGTAACCGGAAAATCGTGGTGGGTGTGTTTAATCCGGAGGTGAAAGAAAATGACGCTTTCATATACCTGAGTAAACATTTTCATGATGCCGGCATCCCGGTTCCACAGGTGCTCCTGGTGAACACGGCACATACGGCATATATCCAGGAAGATTTGGGGGATATTACTCTTTTTGGTTTATTACGCTCAGAGAATAAGCCTCTTACGGTGAATCACCCGTTAACCCGGACTCTTGAGAAAATTATCCGGTGGCTTCCGCTCATCCAGACACGGGGACATGAAAAGCTTGACTATTCCATATGTTATCCCCGAAAAGAATTTGACCGGCAATCTATGCTTTGGGACCTAAACTATTTTAAATACAACTTTTTAAAACTGGTGGCTTTTCGTTTTGATGAACAAGCTCTCGAAGATGATATCCAACAATTGGTTGAATTTTTAAACCAAGCTCCCCGATCCTTTTTTTTATACCGTGATTTTCAGTCGGCAAACATCATGATCCGGGAGGATGAACCCTGGTTTATCGATTTTCAGGGTGGGCGTATGGGATTTCCTGCTTACGATCTGGCCTCACTGCTTTTTGATGCGAAAGCCAGGTTATCTGACTCTGTCAGAGATCATCTGTATAAACTATATGTGAATGAAATTGTTGCAATTGCCGGCCTTCGTAAATCGCAACTTGAACTGTATTATCCCGGATTTCTGATTATCAGAATGCTCCAGGCATTGGGGGCATTCGGTTTTAGAGGATTGATAGAAAAAAAAGAGGAATTCCTCCGGAGTATCCCTCCGGCCATGGATAACCTTGAATGGATAACACAACACCTCTATCCGGGTATAACCCTGCCCGAACTTTGGCGGATTTTACGGGAACTGCCGGGTTCAAGGGGTATTAATCAAATTCGCCAGCGATTAATAAATAAGCCATTACCAACATGATCGCCATGATCCTTGCAGCCGGTCGCGGTACACGGCTGGAGCCTTTAACCCGCAAAACACCAAAGGCATTGGTGGATATACATGGATACCCTTTAATTCAGATCATTGCGGAAAAACTGAAAAGAGCCGGATTCAACAGGATACTGGTCAATATTCATCATCATCATGACCAGATGATCCATTATCTGGATAAATTAAAGATACAAGGTGTTGAAATTATTGTTTCTGATGAACAGGAACAATTGCTCGATACCGGCGGAGCCATTAAAAAAGCGGCTAAACTAATGAAGGGAGCTGAAGCAATACTGGTACATAATGTGGATATTCTTTCTGATATGGATCTCAGAAAACTTTATCAATATCATTTAAAACAACATGCTGCAATCACACTGGCAGTGAAAAACCGCAAAAGTTCCCGCTACCTGTTAATGGATCAGCAACAACAATTCTGCGGTTGGTCGAACCCTGATGAAAACATCCGGATTCTCAGATCACCTGATACACCAAATCCCGGGAAAATCGCTTTTTCAGGGGTGTATGTGTTCTCTCCCAAGCTGTTTGATGCTTTCCCTGAAGAGAATGCTTTCCCTCTTTTCCCGTGGTTGCTGAAACTTCCTGATTCTTTTAAAGTAATTATGTGGGATCAGGGAGATTCTTTCTGGTATGAAGTGGGACGTACTGAATCCCTCATGGAGGCACGGGATAAATTACAGGTTATTCCTTCCCACCCCGGTTTTCTGGTTGAAAAAACCTGAGCATTTTGTCACGATTCCTGATATATCGCTCTTCAGCCGGCTCTGGAAAAACTTTCCGGCTGGCAGGGAAATACCTTGAATTAATAATCCGGAAACCCTCGGATTACCGGAGAATTCTGGCTGTTACTTTTACCAATAAAGCAGCTGCCGAAATGAGTGAACGTATCTTGTCTGAACTGGTTTGTCTCTCCGGAGATCCTCAGAATTCAAGTTACCTTTCCGTACTGATCAATACTACCGGATTTAAAAGCGATATTATACAAAAAAATGCACGTTTGGCATTAAGCCTGATGCTGTATGATTACGGACATGTGGCCATCGGTACCATTGACAGCTTCTTTCAGCAGGTATTACGTGCTTTTGCCAGAGAATCAGGTTTGTCAACAGGATATACACTTGAACTGAATTCCGAAAATGCCATGGATGAAGTGGTCAGAGATCTTATCCAGGAATCTGCTTCCAGAAAAGAGTGGATGAACTGGCTGTCTGAATGGGTTGAACAAAAAATGGATGAAGGAAAATCCTGGATTGCCCTTCAACGTGATCTGAACCGAATGGGACAAGAATTCATCAAAGAACAGGTGTGGTCAGATCAAACAGATTCTGCTATCTCCGGGGTGGATATCCGGACCATCCGGAAACTGATCAGACAATGCCATTCAGTGATCTCAGACTTTAACCGGGAGATAGAACAATACCGTAATCAGATCAATAATCTCCTGTCCCGTCTCAATCTGAAGCCGGATGAGTTTAAAAGCAAATCAAGATCCCCCCTTGTCCGGATCCTGCGCCGGGAAGTTCCGGAGGTTAGCCTGATCAATACTTTACGCGGATGGTGTGCCGATAGGGATAAATGGGTAGCCGCATCAGCATCTCAGGAGCTGAAATCAAAGGTGTATAAGGCCATGGAGAGCGGTCTGGGACAATTGCTTAATAATCTAACCGATTTCTATACCCGGGAATCGCCACTGTTTTTTGCAGCCCGCATGATATTGGAACATGTTCATGCCCTCGGTTTGATGTCGGGAATGATGGAGTTGTTGAACCGGAATAACGAACAACAAAACAGATTTCTGATTCAATTGACAAACCTGTTTTTACGTAAAATCATAAGTGATAATCCAACTCCGTTTATTTTTGAGAAATCAGGTAATTATTACCACCATTTCCTGATCGACGAATTTCAGGATACCAGTGATATACAATGGAAAAATTTGCTGCCTCTGATTGAAAACAGTTTGTCTGAAGAGGGAACCAGTATGGTGGTCGGTGATGTCAAACAGTCGATATATCGCTGGCGGAACAGTAACTGGAGACTATTGGGCATGGAAGTATCCAGAGACCTTCAGAATTTTGGAATATCAGTTGTTCCGCTTACCCGAAATTTCAGAAGCAGACAGGTGTTGATTGATTTTAATAATTTGATATTCAGTAAATTGCCAGGTGTAATATCTGATAATCTGGAATTGGGTAACTATTCAGACTGGATGATCCAGGCTTATAAAGAAGCTGTTCAATCTTCAGGAACTCAAAAAAAAGGCGGATATGTGCAATTGAAAAGTTACGAGGAGGATCAATTGCCGAAATTGATTGAAGAACTGCAACTGGAACAGGGGTATCAACCTGCTGATATTCTGTTTCTGGTCAGAAAGAATAAAGAGAGCCGGATTATTTCAGAGGCATTTGCTGCTTATCTCAACCATAACCCTGCAAAAAAGAATGTCAGTTACCAGCTTGCCTCAGCAGACACTTATGAATTAGGTTCTTCCCCTGCTGTGCGAATGGTCATACTGGCGGTCAACCTGCTTGCTGCTCCGGATGAATCTTATTATTATACCCTCTTACACTGGCAATGGTGCCTGTGGAAACATCCTGAGAAAAATCCCGCACCCGGAGAGTCATTTGAATTGGCCGATGAATTGATTCATTCATCCGGGGAGATTGTGACACGGGATCTTACGGGGATAGTGGCATATATCATTTCCTTATTGGGCATTGATTCTGATGCCCGCTTTCAGGGTCATCTGTTCTTTCTTTATGACCAGGTACGGATATTACAGGAGAGGGGAACAGGTCAGATCCATGACCTGATCTATTGGTGGGACACAAGAGGGCAGCATATGACGGTTCCTATGGAGATTACGCCCGGAGCCATACAGATGATGACTATACACAAAGCCAAGGGGCTTCAGTTTCCGGTAGTGATTATCCCATTTTTAAACTGGGATGTGGGATCAGCTCCTAAAGATCACTTCATTTGGGTGGATACCCGGTCATCTCCCTTTAATATGATTTCAAAAGTACCACTCAGATTTAAACAATTGCTGGGTGAAACTATTTTTCATGATGCCTATTTGCGTGAAAAGATTGAACTGGCAATTGATCAGCTTAATCTTTTGTATGTAGCCTGTACACGGGCACAGGAGGCTCTTTACCTGTTCACTCCGAATCCGGAGGAAAGAAGAAAACACAATATCTCAAAATATTTATTCGAAACATTACGAAACGAACTGGGCGATAAGGATGAATATCGGTTCGGACAGCCATCCCGTACTTCGGATGAGGTCCATGCAGATCCGGCAAAGGAAATCGTGGTTAACCGGTTTTATCTTCCCCATGAAAAACGGTTGCCTTCGTTGCCCAAACAACCGGATACGCCGGAAATAGAAACCGGTCTGCTGGTTCACAAACTGTTGTCTGAATTAGAACATCCACGGGATATCGACCGGGAGTTGGAAAAACTGGCTGCTGTGGAGGGATTGTCAATGGCTACCTATAAATGGATTATCCAACGTATCCGTAAGGTGTTTGATAATGATATCGTAAATGATTGGTTTACAGGAGAATGGGAGGTTTTTACAGAACGTTCCATATTGTTGCCGGGAGGTGATATCAGAAGGCCCGACCGTGTGATGGTTCATGGCACAAAGGCGGTGGTAGTGGATTATAAAACGGGTCAGCCCGAATTAAAACATAATAAACAACTTAAAGACTATATGACAGCTATTTCGGGGATGGGATATGAGGATGTAAAAGGATATTTGCTTTACCTGCATGAAATCAAACTTGTGGAAGTTATTTAACTTTTAACCTGCAATCCAGTTTGCCGTCAATTGGTCTCCAGCAAGGTTCGTCGCATTCTGATTCATCAAAATACAGATCTACGCGATCCCGATCGGTTACAATAAGGGTTTGTCCGGAAGCCCGGTATGAAGCTTCAGCAATGTAGTGATAACCCACGGGAACCCAATACGAGATCTTCAAGTCACTGACCGTATCTCTGAAATAGATGTTCTTACGGTGTTTATCCTCTTGGTAAACAGCTACCGGGATCCGTGGATTCAACAACCCGGGTGAAAAACGGATTTCAAGTAATCCTACAGTAGGTTTAATAGTGTAGCAATTGTCACAAGAGTTCCATGTGTCATTGATGCAGGATGAGAAAGTGCCAATTAATAAAAGCATCAAGCCAACCATTCCCTTTTTTACCATAGCTTCAGGTTTGTTTGTAACATAAAGCGATGAGGCGAAACAGCATCATGCCCGGGAGTTAAATATTGATATCCTGCGATTATTTGCCACTTTTGAGTGTCAAACAGTAGTCCGGTTTCAGGAACCAGAAGAAATGTCAATCCTGGATTCAATGAGCTGCCTTTATATCCCCCGAATGAAAGCAGGGCATCTGTTCCAAAAAAGATGATCAGGTGCCGGTTATCCGGCATGGTGATGATCTTGAATTCTTTCATTAAACCTCCGCCCAAGGCACTCCTCA
>Ga0190359_1000732_pt1 | contig 21830 bp, 13 predicted proteins | sample 48721823_MG_FD_161269 | JGI IMG/M metagenome (GOLD analysis project Ga0190359, IMG submission 161269) | Hydrothermal vent microbial mat bacterial communities from Southern Trench, Guaymas Basin, Mexico - 4872-18-2-3_MG | ecosystem: Environmental > Aquatic > Marine > Hydrothermal vents >... | reverse complement strand
TGCCTCCCGGTTTTAATATAGTTATTACTAACATCCAACATCTAATATCCAACATCTAATATCCAACATCCAACAACCTACAACACCTTTACCACCACCCAAAGCAACAGGATCACCACCCCCACCAGCACCCAACTCAGTCCGAATCCAAGATAATCAATCTTTTTAGGTTTTCTGAACTCCCACTGGCTTCCCGGGAACAGTTTCTCCTGTTCGAACTGGTGCGGATTGGCATACGCTGCTTCAAGCGCGGCGGTTTCGGATGCTTCATCAGGTTGCACCGGGGTGTGCATACGAGCGAAGAAACGATCTAGGGGTTTTCGGGCAACGGGACGTGTGACCCACGATAGGAGAAAGAGCAAAATAAAAGGGAAAAGGGCATCGAAAAGAAAACGGATGGCAACCAGTTTCGGTTTGCTCCAATGGCTGAAATCAATACCCAATCCGCTTAAAATCCATAGCTCAGCATGAAATCTGCCGGTGCCGATTTTCTGACTGTTGGGGTCTTCGGGATTTTCCTTTACTATTTGGTCAAAAAAGATTCCGACGGGAGCTATCGTGTGTGTTTTTTCGATAAGCTGGCCCACGGTATCAGCATGTCCTGCAATGATATCCGAAGTAAGGGCTTTGGTACGGATACGGATCTCTTTCGGCAGGGTTTCGGCAGTCAGGTGGATGTTGGTTCGGATCGCGGGAATTGAGGGGAACAGGTTAGGTATGATTGCATAAATGAACAGGCAGATTACTACCTGGATGATTACTGCCCATTTGGTAAGGCGCCGCCAGTAAAATCCCAGCCAGATAGCTGCTCCGAAAATAGCGGGCAGGGAAATAATGTATTTAAACAATTCAAGCAGGTTGTTGACCAGCAGAGCTACACCGATTCCGCCCAGCAGAGTGAATGCGATGATAATTCGCCCCACGATGAGATAGTGCTGTTCTGATCTGTCAGGTACCAGAGGTTTATAAATGTTACGGATAAACAGGGCGGCATAAGATACCGAACTGGCATCCAGGGTGGACATATTGGCTGCGAGGATCCCGATCAGCATCAATCCGATGGCACCCGGGAATAGCAGGTCTTTCGACATGAATCCCCAGATCAGATCAGGATCATGAAGCTGACCGGAGTAGATAGCGATGGCCAGTAAACCGGCCAGTGCCCAGAAAATCATGATCAGCCGTTTGGTGAACATTCCGCCGATCATTCCCAGTCTGGCTGTGTTTTCATTCTTTGCTGATCCGGCTGTTTGCATTCCGGTTGCCACAGCCACGATCGACACCAGGTTGGCCAGTGCCATGGCGGCAATGGTGTACCAGGCATATTCACTCATCGAGGCCGAACCAAAAAGTTCGAATTTATAATCCGGTACTGCTGCATGAAGTCCTGAAAAACCACCTACGCGTGCCAGTCCAACCGGTATCAGGATCAGTGAAAAGATGATAATCAGAATTCCCTGGATGGTGTCGGTAATGGCTGCAGCTCTAAAACCACCCATCATGGTGTAGAGACCTACGATCAGGGCATAGAAAAGATAAAACCAGATGGGTTTGACATAAGAGTAGAAAGAGTGCAGTTCTCCTTTTTTATTTTTTTCTGTCAATACTTTTAAACGGGTTTCCTGGGCGGGAGTCAACTCATGATCCTGTACATTTTTAAGATAGCGGTATTCTTTGAACTCGCTGATGCTATGTTGTTCTTCAGCGGTGCAGTTCTTTACCGGTTTGGGAGTCATGGCCATCATGGTTTTGGCAGCTACCATATAACCTACGCCACCGCCAAGCAGGGATAGCAGTAAAAAAAATGCGGCATAACTACCTCCGAGAAAAGGACTTTGAAACCGCTCGGTGAAATAGTCGCCGATGGTGGTCAGGCGTACTCTTCTGAACAGAAAAGTGGTAAACCAGTAAAAGGGGGTGAGAAAGAGTACCAGGAACTGAATCCACATACCCCCGATACCCTGGCGGTAAATTTCTCTTGAAACAGCTACTGCCTGATCGGCGTTTGTGGAACATCCGAAATTAAGGAAGAACTGGTAAAATTTCCCCAGTTTACGACCGGCCAGAAAAAAGTCATTGGTGTTATGAGTTCGTTTTGAAGCTCTGTGGCCCAGCCAGATAATCAGGAGGATAAAGAGGATGATCATCCCGAAATCCAGGATGTGAAATCCGAAAACCTGCATGCTTATTTGTTATTTGTCATTAGTCAATCGAAGATACTGCCGGTATTTTTTTTCATACCAGTTGACCCGTTTGGGATTCGGTTTGTAGGTAGCATCCAAACCCTGTCCCATAGCCTCCATGGCTGCTTCAACTTTTGGGTAGATACCGGCTACAGTAGCTGCGAACATGGCTGCTCCATGGGCGCATGACTGATCTGTTGTAGCAACTTTAATCTCTATATTCATTATATCTGCAAGAGTTTGCATTACAAAGGGTGATTTTTTAGCCACACCGCCGATGGCGATCACCTCACGGATCGGCACCCCCTCTTCTGCAAACCGTTCTGCAATGGCCCTGCTTCCGAAAGCAGTTGCTTCAACCAATGATTTAAATAACATCGGGGCAGAGGTGCCCAGGGTCAGGTTTGTAATGGTAGCTTTCACGGTTTGATCGGCATCGGGTGTTCTGCGACCGTTAAACCAGTCGGTAGCCAGCGGGATGGTTTCGTTGTCGGGGAGTTCTTGTGCGGCCCGGCTGAGAGCCGGAATAATTTCGTCGCTTATCTGTTGGCCGGTTTCTGAAGATTGGTCCGTTGGCCAGGAAAGCAAATTTTTAAACCAGGCATATACATCTCCGAAAGCTGATTGCCCTGCCTCCAGTCCGATCATTCCAGGTATCACGGATCCATCTACTTGTCCGCAAATACCGCGTACCGTTTTTCCTTTGATATCCTCGTGTGGTGCCACCAGGATGTCGCAGGTAGAGGTGCCCATGACCCGCACCAGGGTATAGGGAGTGATCCCTCCGCCGACTGCTCCGACATGACAGTCGAATGATCCGGCTCCCACAGCTACCCGGGTGGATAATCCGAGTTTTAAAGCCCACTCGTTGGTGAGAACCCCCACCCGGTAGTCGGCAGTATGGGTATCACGATACAAATGCGACCGGTACCCGGCAAAAAGCGGATCGAGTGTGGTCAGAAATTCTTCAGAGGGCAATCCTTCAAATTCATCATGCCACATTGCTTTATGACCTGCGGCACATCTGCTGCGAATGACTTTCTCAGGTTGCGTTTTTCCGGTAAGTACGGCCGGCATCCAGTCGCAATGTTCGATCCATGACCAGGCAGTTTTCCTGACTTCCGGATCCTCTCTTAAAATATGTAAAACTTTAGCCCACACCCATTCAGAAGAGTAAATACCACCTTCATATTGGGTAAAGTTGATAGTCCATTTTTTTGCCAGGTCATTGATTTCATTCGCCTCTTTAATGGCCGTATGGTCTTTCCATAGCACGAACATGGCATTGGGGTTTTCTTTAAATCCGGGCAACAATGCCAATGGGGTACCCTGCCTATTGGTGAGTACCGGCGTACTTCCGGTTGTGTCAAAAGAGATTCCGGCTACCTGCTCTGAAGATCCTGTGGGGGCTGCAGCGAGCAACTCATGAATGGCAAGGGTCACCGACTCAAGGTAATCAAGGGGGTGCTGCCGGTATTGATTACGGGCAGGATCGCAGTACCATCCTTTTTTCCACCGGGGATACCAGGCAACGGCCGAAGATATTTCCTGTCCGTTGGCAGCATCCACCAAAACAGCCCGAACCGAATCGGTACCGAAATCCAAACCTATAACCAGTTGATTTTTCATATTATTTGATTCGTCTTATTGATTATTTAGCTTTAAGTAATTGGGCATATAGAATTTAAAAATACACTTTCCCGAATATTTTTCAGGGTTAGTCCTGCATTTCTTCATGGATTTAAATAGTTTGTTAATTTTGTTTACTTTCAATTTAATTAACTGAACTGTTATGAAAAAACATTTGGATCGCAGATCATTTCTGCGAATATCGGCATTAACCGGAGCATTTATGGGTATTCCGGGTCTTGGGTTGGCCGGAAAGAATGCCTCTGTAGAAGAGATTATCGAACGGATCGGTACTGCACCTGCTGCCGGTGGTAAATCAGTGATTGGTTTGAAAGTTGATCCGATCAAACAGGTCCGGGTCGGGATTATCGGTCTGGGTAACAGGGGATACGGAATGACCCGCAATGTAACTGCCCTGTGTCCGGATAAAGCTACGATCGTGGGAATTTGTGATGTGCGTCCTGAGAAGGTTAACCGGATGAAAAAATTCCTGGATGGGGTAGGGCAAAAACCACAGATTTATACCGGTTCGTTGACAGTTTGGAAAGAGATGGTACAAAGGGATGATATTGACCTGGTATTGGTTTTTACCAACTGGAAAGAACATACTCCCATGGCCCTTTATGCCATGCAGCACGGGAAACATGTAGCTACTGAGGTGCCTATTACTTATACGCTGGAGGAGGCATGGGAACTGGTCAATACTGCTGAAGAAACACAGCGAAACTGTATGATGCTTGAAAATGTTTGCTACGGTAATGAAGAATTGTGGCTGCTGAATATGGCGAAAGAAGGCGTATTGGGTACACTTACCTATGCCGAAGCATCTTATATCCATAATTTACGGGGGATGTTGTTTGGGAATGCCTATTACAACCAGTGGCGGATCAGGCATCACGTGAAGCGCAATGGCAATTTATATCCCACTCATGGATTGGGGCCGGTAGCTCACTATATGGATATCCAGCGGGGTGACCGGTTTGAAACTCTGGTTTCAATGAGTTCAAAAGAAGCTTCTCTTTCGGAGACTTCCAGGACGGTAAACAGGGACAATGAATTTTATAACCGGGATGATTTCAAACATGGAGATATGAATACCAGCCTGATTAAAACGGCTCAGGGCAGGATGATCCATGTGTATCATGATGTGGTGACTCCCAGACCTTACTCCAGAAAAAACAGTCTGGCCGGGACGAAAGGGTATCATGAGGGATATCCCAGTCGCCTGTCACTTGAAGAGAAGGGACACCGTTGGCTTAACGAGGATGAGTACAATGAGTACCGCAAGAAATACAATCATCCTATATGGGATCGTTTAAAGGATGATATTGAGAAATACGGTGGCCACGGAGGGATGGACTTTGTGGAGATTTTCCGTTTGATAGACAATCTGAACCGCGGAGTTCCCCTGGATATGGATGTATATGACGGTGTTGCCTGGAGTGCGGTTGGGCCTCTCTCTGAAATTTCCATTGAATTAGGAAACGTACCGGTAAAGTTCCCCGATTTCACACGGGGGGCATGGAAACAAAAACGACCGTTACAAATTTTGGTCGATTGATATATAAAGGCGGAGATAATTATCCGCCTTTATTTTTTTACCGACAATTTTTCATGCATGGCCCGGGCAGCTATTCTGCCTGCACCCATGGCTTCAATTACGGTTGCCGAACCGGTAACAATATCTCCTCCTGCGTAAACGAAAGGTTTCGACGTTTCATTAGTCTCGGGATTAACTTTGATATAGCCCCATTTGTTACGTTCAAGATCAGGAGTCGTTTCAAAAATAATCGGATTGGGTCCGGTACCAATTGCGACAATAGCCAAATCGCATTCGAGGGTAAAGTTGGATCCTTCAATCGGTATGGGTCGTCTCCGGCCCGAAGCATCAGGCTCGCCTAATTCCATTCGGATACATTCCATGGCCTGAACTTTGCTCTTCCGGTCTCCCAGGTAACGAATCGGGCTGGTAAGCAGATGGAAAATTACTCCCTCTTGTTCAGCATGGTGCACCTCTTCTGCCCTGGCAGGCAATTCGGTTTTTGAACGGCGATAAACAATGGTTACTTCACCGGCACCACTTCTCAAAGCAGTCCGCGCACAGTCCATTGCCACGTTACCCCCGCCAATTACTGCAACTTTGTTGCCTTTAGGCATTGGTGTGTCATATTCAGGGAATTTATAGGCTTTCATCAGGTTCAGCCGGGTCAGATATTCATTAGCTGATAAAACACTGCCCAGACTTTCACCTTCTATACCCATAAAGGTGGGTAATCCGGCGCCAACGCCGATAAATACTGCATCAAATTCTTCCAGCAATTCGTCGATCGAAGTCAGAGGCCCGACTACATGGTTCAACTCAATCTGACATCCCATCTGTTTCAGGTAGTTAATCTCAAATTGAACGATGGCTTTAGGTAACCTGAATTCAGGAATGCCATAGGTCAATACACCTCCGGTGGCATGGGAAGCTTCAAAAATAGTTACTGCATAACCTCTTGAACGCATATCGGCAGCTACAGTTAATCCGGCAGGGCCTGAACCCACCACAGCGATTTTTTTACCGGTATGAATTTTAATCGACGGAGGGGTAACCAGATTCATATTTCGTTCATAGTCGGCCGCAAACCGCTCTAAACGCCCAATGGCAACCGGCTCATCTTTTATTCCGACAATGCATCTTTCTTCACATTGGCTTTCCTGCGGGCAAACACGTCCGCAAATAGCCGGCAAAATATTGGTCTCTTTGATTTTCTTGGCGGCACCATCAAAGTCACGCTCGGTAATAAGCTTGATGAAAGCAGGAATATTGATGTTGACCGGGCATCCTTCTACGCAGGTGGGATGCTTGCATTGAATACAACGAGTGGCTTCAACAATGGCTTGTTCGGTAGTGTACCCGTAAGGTACTTCATTGAAATTGTGCGCTCTGAGTGCAGGATCCTGCTCAGGCATCGGTTGCCGGGGGATTTTCCCCTGCAATTTACGCTTGTCGGATTTGCTGAGGCCGTTCCAGTCACACCCCTTTTTCAAACAGATGTGCATGGGGATCAATCTGGCATCTGAAGAAAGAATAATTTTTGCAGAAGGAGATCCACAGACTTCACAGACGGTTTCCGGATCAATGAGACTTTTTTTACATTTTGGACAAAGCAAATCATCTAATACTTCACCATCTTTTATTGCAACAGAGGATTCAGCATGAAAATCATCCAGCTCAGGATTGAATTTGATTTCAACTTCTTTACCTTTGTAAGTAGCTTTAATAATCAGAAAATGATCACCTTTTTTATTGACATTCAGGCTGTTATTGCAATGGGGGCAATATCCGTGAATTTGGGTTTTTAATTTGAATGGTTTTATCATTGTTGCTGGTTCCATGATCTTAGTTTATTTATGTATTGAGTGAAGCATACAGACTTTTTCATCCTCTTCGTATAACCGGTTACGGTTTTCTAATTGTTCGAAGTCAACCAGATGACCGTCAAAATCGGGCCCGTCCACACAGGCGAATTTGGTTTTACCTCCAATCGATACACGACAACCTCCACACATTCCCGTACCGTCAATCATGATCGGATTCAGACTTACCATTGTGGGTGTATTATACTCTTTAGTCATTTTGGTGACATTCTTCATCATAATAATAGGACCGATGGCATAGACCAATTTTATATCTTTTCGATCCTCCAGGAGTGTTTTCAGCGGGTCAGTTACAAATCCTTTATGACCGGCAGTACCGTCATCCGTGGTAATGTAAAGTTCATCACATACCTCACGCATCTCATTCTCGAGAATTAACATATCTTTTTCACGAGAGCCGATGATTCCAATTACATAATTTCCGGCTGCTTTCATGGCAGTGGTTACATGATATAATATGGCCACCCCGGTTCCCCCGCCTACCATTACTACAGTTCCGAATTTTTTAGCTTCTGCTGGTTTCCCCAGTGGCCCGGCGATATCAAGGATAGAATCCCCTTCATTCAGAGATCCTAAAAGTGCCGTGGTTTTACCCACTACCTGAAAAATAATCGTTATGGTACCGGCAAGTGGATCTGCATGGGCTACGGTAAGAGGTATTCGCTCACCGGTTTCATTAACCCTGAGTATAATAAATTGTCCGGCCTGAATTTTCTTTGCAATTCTTGGTGCTATAACATCCTGCCGGATGATCGTCTCTTTTGCCATAGATTGCTTTCTTACAATCTGAAACATAATGCTTTACTTTTAATTGATGTTTTTATAATCATTAACTGCTATAATCTTTTTTAAAAAGCTGCTAATTTATAAATATTATATCAGATAATTCAACCTATTTATTGAATTATAATGTTGTGAAACAACAAATAAAGCAGGGCGAATTATTAATTATTTTATGACTGTTTGGTGATATTATTTTTCCGGCTATATTTGCATCGGAAAAAACGGAGTAAATGATTCGGAATTTACATATTATCTCTTTCACCACCTCCGGCCGGGTATTTATGTTCATGCCCAGGGGGTAAGCTCAGTTCTTCAGCTTGCCCCGTATACTGATCCTGCTTATTTATCGTCTTTTTTTGTTGTTGTAAATTATGCAACTGATACCAATAATTTATCCAACATCCAATATCTAATATCTAATATCTAATATCTACTATCCAATATCCAATATCCAAATCCATCTTAAAATCATGTCATTACATTTTGAAACCCTCCAAATTCATGCGGGATATACACCCGATCCCGTAACAGGGAGCTGTGCCGTGCCCATATATCAAACCGCTGCCTATGCTTTTAAAAATGCAGATCATGCGGCTGATCTGTTTGATCTGAAAGTTCCGGGACATATTTATTCACGAATTTCAAATCCCACGGTTGAGGTATTTGAGAAACGTTTGGCAGCTCTGGAAAAGGGCACTTCCGCCCTGGCCGTATCGTCAGGCCATGCTGCACAGTTTATTGCTTTGACCAACATGCTGCTGCCCGGGGATAATCTGGTTACATCACCCTATTTATATGGGGGAACCATCACACAGTTCAGGCATACTTTCAGCAGGCTGGGTATTGATATCCGTTTCGCCTCTTCTGATAATCCCGGAGATCTGGCAGACCGTATAGATTCAGATACGAAAGGTATCTATATTGAAACCATCAGCAATCCGGGATTTTTAGTGCCCGATTTTGAAGCTGTGGCAAAGCTGGCTGCCCAACACAATATACCGTTGATTGTGGATAATACTTTTGCCGGAGGAGGATATCTCTTCCGGCCGATCGAGTGGGGTGCCCATGTAGTGGTTGAATCGGCTACAAAATGGATAAACGGTCATGGTACGGCCATTGCCGGAGTGATTGTTGACGGAGGTAATTACAGATGGGATAACGGAAAATTCCCTCAATTGAGCGAACCGGAAGAAGCATATCATGGGGTTCGTTTTTTTGAGTCATTTGGTGATCAGGCTTTTGTGACCCGGTGCCGGACTATCGGTTTGCGTGACATGGGTTCCTCCCTGAGTCCGTTTGATGCTTTTTTACTGCTTCAGGGGCTCGAAACCCTCTCCCTGCGGATGGAGCGGCATTGCCAGAATGCCCTGGCACTTGCCCAATGGCTTGAATTGCATCCGAAAGTGGAGCAGGTGGGATATCCCGGACTTTCAAGTCAACCAAGTCATAATACTGCTAAAAAATATCTCCGGGGAGGTTTTGGAGGTGTCCTGGGTTTTCGGGTGAAAGCCGACCGTGAACAGGCCAGACATCTGGTAGAAAAATTCGAACTGGTCAGCCACCTGGCAAACGTAGGGGACAGCAGAACTTTAATTCTGCAACCGGCAGCAACAACCCACCGGCAATTGTCAGAAAAGGACCTGCTTGCTGCCGGTGTACATCCATCCATGTTCAGAGTTTCTGTCGGATTAGAAAATATTGATGATTTGATCTATGATTTTAACCAGGCATTACAATCGTTATGACACAATTTGAGCCTCATGTTTTTCAGTTTCATACACCCTTAAACCTTGAGGGGGGAGGCGTGTTGCCTTCATGGGAAATAGCATTTCACACCTATGGTTCACTCAATGAAGCCAAGGATAACGTAATATGGGTTTGCCATGCATTAACAGCCAATTCGGATGTCTATTCATGGTGGCCCGGTATGGTGGGTCCCGGCTGCCTGATGGATACGGATCGCTATTTTGTGATATGTGCCAATATTCTGGGTTCATGCTACGGAACCACCGGTCCGCTTTCTACAAATCCTGAAACCGGGTCTCCCTATTACAGAGATTTTCCGTTGATTACTGTGAAGGATATGGTAAAAGCCCATCAGGAGCTCCGTAAGTTTTTAGGAATAAGTAAAATACATTTGGCAATTGGCGGCTCGCTCGGTGGTCAGCAGGTGCTCGAATGGGCTGCTACAGAGCCTGATCTTTTCAGATTCATTGCGCCTGTGGCAACCAATGCCCGTGCTTCAGCCTGGGGTACCGGATTCAGTGAGTCACAGCGATTGGCCATTGAAGCAGACCAGACTTTTTGGAAAGATTATCCGGAGGGTGGGGCAAAAGGAATGAAAGCAGCCCGTTCGGTTGCCCTGTTAAGCTATCGGAACCGGATGACTTACAACCGAACCCAGACAGATCCGGATGAGCAGAAACTTGAAGATTTTAAAGTTTGTTCTTATCAACAATACCAGGGTGAGAAACTGCAAAAACGTTTTAATGCCTATTCTTATCATATCCTGTCAAAATCACTCGATTCACAGAACCTGGGCCGGGGACGTGAAAGTGTGCCACAGGCCCTTTCATTGATCCGCGCAGAAACTATTGCGGTGGGTATCAGCAGTGATCTGTTATTCCCTCCGGATGAGCAAAAATTGATTGCAAATCAGGTGTCTCACGGGCATTATCATGAAATTGATTCATTTTACGGACATGACGGTTTTTTAATCGAAGTGGAAGCATTAACCCGGATCATACGCCCGTATATTCAATCTTAAAATAGAATGGAAGTGAAAAAAAAAGCAAACCTTGTGATCGGCCTGTTTGGATTTGGCGTGGCGGGTCAGGGTCTCTACCAGGTTTTACAAGAGATACAAACTGCCGACGCAGTAATAAAAAAGATTTGTATCAAACAGGGAGAGAAACCCCGTTCTATCCCTGAAAAGTGGTTTACAACCGAAGCCAACCGGCTGTTAAATGATCCTGAAATTAACCTGATTGTAGAACTGATAGATGATGCTGATGCAGCTTATGATATTGTTAAAGAATCACTTAAGAAAGGCAAATCAGTAGTGTCCGGTAATAAGATGATGCTGGCATATCACCTGCCTGAACTAATCCGCATCCAGAAAGAATACCAGGTGGCATTGTTGTATGATGCTTCTGCCTGCGGTAGTATTCCGGTGATACGCAACCTGGAGGAGTATTATGACAATGACCTTTTGCGTTCAGTGACCGGGATACTCAACGGTTCATCAAATTATATCCTTACTAAAATTTTTCAGGATCATCAACTTTATGATCACGCACTTCAACAGGCCCAGGAACTGGGATTCGCCGAATCCGATCCCTCTTTTGATGTGGAAGGATTTGACAGCCTGTACAAGGCGGTCATTCTGACCCTGCATGGACTGGGTACCTATGTGAACCCTGAAGAGGTGTTTCATGCCGGGATTAACCGGATCAAAGATGTGGATGTTCAGTATGCCCGTGAGAAAGAGCGAAGAATTAAGCTGGTGGCTCAGGTCACTAAACTGGATAACGGCCGGTTTACCCTTTTTGTAATTCCTAAACTGGTAAAAAAGACAGAATACATCTATAATGTGGAGGATGAATATAACGGAGTGGTACTTGAGGGGCAATTCTATGATAAACAATTTATGTTTGGTAAAGGTGCCGGTGCTTTTCCTACCGGTTCGGCAGTCCTTTCTGATATCACGGCACGCAAACATCAATACCGGTATGAGTATAAGAAAATGAATTTTTTTACACCTCCTGCCTATACCCGCGATATTCCGGTCGAGATCTACCTCCGCTATCAGAACCTGTTGGATCTGAGTCATTTCGAATTTGAAAAAATATCTGAAAAATATACCGGTCCGGATAATAGTTATGTGGTGGGCACCATCCTTTTAGAAAAGTTATACCGGATTCGTAACTTGGTATCGAATTTAAATGTTTTTATTGCCTGGACAGGTAAAATAAATGGTGATGAAGAAGCACCTTTCCTATCATAAATTGCAACAGTGGCTTGAAGAGCGCATTCTGGTGCTGGATGGTGCAATGGGAACCATGATCCAGCAGACAAAACCAACTGCGGCAGATTATTCGGGGCAACTTTTTAACAATCATCCTAAATCCCTGCAGGGAAATCATGAAGTATTAAACCTGACCCGCCCTGACCTGATTGAATCCATTCACAGGCAATACATCAAAGCTGGAGCAGATTTAATCGAAACCAATACATTCAATGCCAATGCGATATCGCAATCAGATTATGGGCTGGAAGATTGGTCGTACCGTTTAAATTACCAGGGTGCGCAAATAGCCTGCCGGGCTGCTGAGAAAAAAACACTGGTTGTCGGATCAATGGGCCCGACAAATCGTACGGCATCCCTGTCACCCGATGTCGCTAATCCGGCTTCAAGAAATATCACTTTTGATCAACTCCGCGATGCTTACCGGGAGCAGGTGAAAGGACTTTTAGACGGCGGCGTGGATGCTCTGCTGATCGAAACTGTTTTTGATACGCTGAATGCAAAAGCTGCTATTTACGCTATTATGGAGGTTTTCGAACAGAAAGGCTATGAATGGCCCATCCTTATCTCAGGTACTGTGGTCGATAGTAGCGGACGAAATCTTTCGGGTCAGACCCTGCCGGCTTTCTATTATTCTGTTCGCCATGCTCACCCTCTGGTAACCGGATTGAATTGTTCACTCGGAGCAGGAGAAATGAAACCCTACCTGAAAGAACTTTCTGAATGTGCTGATACCTATGTCAGCGTACATCCAAATGCCGGTCTGCCTAATGAACTGGGTGAATATGAACAGACAGCACAGCAAATGGCAGCTGAAGTTGAACCTTTTCTGAAACATCAATGGGCCAATATCATTGGCGGATGTTGTGGCACAACACCGTTGCATGTTAGCGCATTGGCCGGTCTTGCTGCAAAATACCGTAATCACAGAAGAAAGATTCCGACTGATAAACATACTTCTCCGGTTACTGTTTTTACCGGTTTGGAACCACTGTTTCTGAGCAGCGAAACGAATTTTTTAAATATAGGAGAGCGGACTAACGTTGCGGGATCGAAAAAATTTGCCCGTCTGATCGAAGAAGGGAAAATTGAGGAAGCTGTGCAGGTAGCACGTGACCAGGTGGAGGGGGGTGCGCAAATGATCGATGTGTGTATGGATGATCCATTGCTGGATGCAACAACTGCCATGCAGCAATTTTTAAATATAGTGGCAACCGAACCGGCAATCAGCAAAGTGCCGGTGATGATCGATTCTTCAGACTGGCAGGTTATTGAAACAGGACTAAAATGTATTCAGGGAAAAGGAGTTGTTAACTCTGTCAGCCTGAAAGAGGGTGAAGAAAATTTTATAGAGAAGTCTCGTAAAATCATGCGCTATGGTGCTGCAGTTGTCGTGATGCTTTTTGATGAATCCGGTCAGGCTAATACCTACGAACGGAAAATCGAAGTGGCTTCAAGAGCCTACCGGATTTTAACCCATACAGTTCATTTTCCTCCGGAGTCAATTATTTTTGATCCGAATGTGATGACTATTGCTACCGGGATGCCTGAACATGATCTCTATGCGGTGGATTTTATCAGGGCTACCCGATGGATCAAACAAAATCTGCCTTATTGCAAGGTTTCAGGGGGTATCAGTAATCTTTCTTTTGCCTTTCGTGGTAAGAAGGAAATACGACAAGCCATGCATGCCGTATTTCTTTACCATGCCATTCAGGCAGGATTGGATATGGGTATCGTTAATCCGCAAATGCTTAAAGTCTATGATGATATTGAGCCCAAACTGCTTCAGCTTGCGGAGGATGTAGTCATGAACCGGCGTAAAGGTGCAACCGGGCGGCTGCTTACATATGCCGAAAACCTGACCGTTGATACTGCACACTTAAAAGGATCAAAAAACCGGATTTCACTACCGGCTCCCGATCGTCTGGTTGATAAATTGCTTAACGGGGTAACCGACGGACTCGAAACAGACCTCGAAGAGGTACTCCAATCCGGCAAAAGGGCACTGGATGTTATCGATCATATACTGATGTCCGGGATGGAGAAAGTCGGAGATCTTTTTGGCTCAGGTAAAATGTTTCTTCCTCAGGTGATTAAAAGCGCTAGGGTTATGAAGCAGGCTGTCAGTTACCTGAGCCCTTTTATTGAAGCGGATAACAGAAAAAATGGATTGTTGGTTTCAAAGCCGAAAATTGTGTTGGCTACCGTAAAGGGAGATGTGCATGATATTGGTAAAAGTATTGTCGGGATTATTCTTGAATGCAACGGATATGAGATTATTGACCTGGGTGTAATGGTTCATGTTGACCGGATAATTGAAGCAGTGGTTCACCAGAATGCCGATCTGGTTGGTCTCAGCGGCTTAATCACTCCGTCACTTAATGAAATGACGGAGGTGGTAAGATCTTTAAAAGATCATCAATTATCACTACCCGTATTGATCGGTGGAGCAACTACCTCTGAACTCCATACCGCTGTTAAAATTGCTCCGGAATATCCTGGCCCTGTGGTGCATGTTCGTGATGCTTCAAGGGTGATCAACGTGGTTAATGAACTAATGGGGCCTGCAGCAAAGAGCTTTAATAGAAAGATACAGTTGCAATACCAGCAACTGGCTCTTAATCATAGTAAGAGGCAAAATCACAAACAGTATCTGCCATTTATCCAGGCTTGCCGAAATAGATATTCCTGGGAGAAAAACGGACTGCCCCCGGATCAACCAAATACTTTAGGCCTGACCCGTTTCAATCAATTCGATCTGAGGTTGCTAACGGATTATATTGACTGGTCTTCCTTTCTTTATTCATGGGATATACATGGCCGGTATCCGGAAGTTTTAAATGATCCGGTGAAAGGTCGCGAAGCGGAGAAACTGATTAAAGACGGACAAAATATCCTCGATGAGATTATCCGGAATAACTGGTTAACCGCTAATGCAGTAGTGGGGCTATTCCCTGCGCAATCTGAACGGGAAGATGTAATTTTGTATGATCCGGAAAACACCGGACAACCTGTCGCCAGATTCCCCTTTTTACGTAACGAAGAGCAGAAAGAGCATGGTAAGCCAAATCTCTGCCTGGCAGATTTTATCGCACCGGTCCAAACTGGTATCATAGATTATATCGGGTTGTCTGCTGCTACGGCCGGTATCGGTGCAGATGCAATACGTGATGCACTGGTAGAACAGGGGGATGATTATAAAGCGTTAATGATTAAAGTTTTGGCGGATCGACTGGTTGAAGCATTTGCAGAATGGCTTCACCAAAAGGTCAGGCAAGAACTATGGGGATATGCTAAGGATGAGCATTATAAACCCGGTGAATTATTAAAACAACCTTACACCGGAATTCGCCCGGCTATTGGATATCCCTCTTTGCCAGACCATTACCTGAAAAAGATGTTGTTTGATCTGATCGATCCCCAGGGTTCAACCGGGATCAGTCTGACCGAAAACCAAGCTATGTATCCCGGAGCATCAGTCGCAGGATTCTACCTGGCTCATCACGATGCTCAATATTTCCAGGTTGGAAAGATCGGTGCAGAGCAGGTAAAAGATTATGCAAAACGCAGACAGGTATCTGTAAGCCGGATCGAAAAAGATTTGTTAACTATTATCAGAAAGATTTAACCGAAAGCCATATATGAAAGTATCGGAACATTTGAATAACAGCAGCCGGCCACACATCTCTTTTGAAATTTTGCCACCTACAAAAGGCACCAGTGTGGAGAACCTTTATCAGTCATTGGATCCCCTCATGGAATTCAAACCTTCCTATATAGATATTACCTGTCATCAGGCAGAAGTAAGTTTTTATGAACGTGATGACGGATTGCTTGAACGCCGTATTATTCGTAAACGACCGGGGACAGTGGCTATTGCTTCTGCCATCCAGAACCGATATGGCGTAGATGTGGTACCTCACCTCATCTGTGATGGATTCAGCCGTGAAGAGACCGAAGATGCACTGATTGACCTGAACTACCTGGGTATTGAGAATATTCTGGTGGTCCGAGGAGACCCCAATCCGGTTTCAAGCCGCTTCATACCGCAAAAAAATGGTTATCACCATTCAATTGAGTTGCTGCAGCAAATTAATAATATGAACCATGGAAAATACCTGGATGAAGCATTGCAAAATCCACATCCGACTCAATTTTGTACCGGAGTGGCCGGTTATCCTGAAAAACATGTGGAGGCACCGAATTTTTCCAGTGATTTGCATTATCTGAAACAGAAAGTGGATGCCGGAGCTTCATACATAGTCACACAAATGTTTTTTGATAATCAAAAATATTTTGATTTTGTGAAAGCCTGCCGTGACATAGGAATCAAAGTGCCTGTAATTCCCGGACTTAAGGCGGTATCCATTAAAAAACATTTGAACCTGTTGCCACAAACTTTTCATGTGGATCTGCCCGAAGAACTTTCCGTCGAAATAGAGAAATGTCGTAATAATGAGTGTGTTAGAGAATTAGGGATTGAATGGGCATTGCATCAATCACGCGAACTTTTTGCCGGGGGAGTTCCGGGTATCCATTTTTTTACGATGGGCCGTTCAGATAACATCCGAAAAATTATCCAACAATTGTTTTGAAACCGTACATTTGAAAACCGGTGACACAACAATATGGAAATAGATCTTTTTATACCCTGTTTTATCGACCAGTTATATCCCGATACGGGATGGAACGTGGTTAAAATTCTGGAACATCTGGGTTGCCAGGTAAATTATAATCCGCAACAAACCTGTTGCGGTCAGGCTGCCTACAACGGAGGCCACTGGGATGTGGCCAGAGAACTGGCGATTAAATTCCTGGGAGATTTTCCCGGCAACCGTCCGATTGTTTCTCCCTCTGCTTCCTGTGCGGGTTTTGTTAAAAATAATTACGATCAACTCTTTGAAGGGACGATCTACCTCAACGGTTACCGGAGAATGCAACCCCAGGTTTATGAATTGACTGATTTTATTGTCAATGTGCTGCAAGTGAAGGATATGGGTGCCTGGTTTAATGGCCGGGCTACCTATCATGAAGCCTGTGCGGCACTTCGTGAATACGGATTATCCACCGAACCCTATGAGTTGCTTAGTCATGTCAGAGGACTTGAATTAGTCAAAATGCCGGAATCAGATACCTGCTGCGGTTTTGGGGGAACATTTTCTATCAAACATGAACCCATTTCCACTGCCCTGGCTGAGAAGAAAGTTGAAAATGCACTTTCCGTAAAAGCCGATTATATTATTTCTACCGAACTATCCTGCCTGATGCATCTGGATGCCTATATCCGGAAGCATCGGCTTGGGATCCGTTGCATGCATATTGCAGATGTGCTTGTGAATACGGATCAGGGACTGCTATTCCATTGAAATTAAAATGGTTAAATTATGAAAATTTCTAAAGGACTACGGATTACTTTGATCATTCTGGTTGTCCTGGTTGCCATCATACTTGCCGGCCCCAGGATGCCGAAACCTGTTTTTAACCCGGAACTACCGGACATGCATTATACACCTCGTGAAGTGGCCGAATTGGTTGCACAAGAGAATCACGATTCATTGAATATTAGACCCGGAAACGGTTCAATACTTCACTGGGCGAATGATTCAGCTCCGGCAATGACGAAATATGTACTGCTCTACCTGCACGGATTCTCTGCCAGTCCGATGGAGGGATTCCCAACTCACTTGAATCTGGCTATGGAATTTGGGATGAATGCTTATATTCCCAGACTGGCAGAACATGGCCTTGAAACGGATGAGCCATTACTGCATATGACACCCGACAGTTTGTGGGAGTCAGCCAAGAATGCACTGGTAATCGCACGTTCAATGGGTAGAAAGGTAATATTGATGGGTACTTCAACAGGGGGAACCCTGGCTTTGAAAATGGCTGCCGATTACCCGAACCTGATTGATGCCCTGATACTTTATTCTCCCAATATCCGTATTGCTGATAAATCCAGTGTGCTGCTTGCACGCCACTGGGGATTGCAAATCGGCAGGTTGATCCTTGGTAGTAAATACCGTACGGTGGAGATGTCAGATGACGAAAAACCATACTGGTATACCAAATACCGTATAGAAGCATTAGTATATCTGCAACAAATGCTGGAAAATACTATGAAGGCCGAAACTTTTCAAGCGGTTCACCAACCTGTTTTTACAGGATATTATTATAAGGATGAAAATCATCAGGATAATGTTGTTAGTGTTACCGCTATCCGGTGGATGCTGGACAACCTGGGAACAGATCCTTCACAAGTCGAATCGGTAGCCTTTGATGATGCCGGTACCCATGTAATCGGATGCAGCCTGACCAATCCACACTGGGATGAAGTCTTTAATGCCACTGAGAAATTCATGAAAAATATTTTGTCTTTATGAGTTTGCGCTCTGTTATACTGCAACTTAGTCTGGGCTTGCTCCTGCTCAGTTCATGTAGCAACGGATTCAAAGATTACCGGAATGTGCCATTTGAAGAGAAAGTGCCACGCGATTGGGAAAATCCGTCTGTTTTTAATATCAACCGGGAGCCCCCACATGCTTCTTTTATTCCCTTTAATTCAGCAAGTGCCGCCCTGGCGGGTAATGAAGAGTTGTCTGAGTTTTATCATTCACTGAACGGACAGTGGCTGTTTCATTGGTCACCTACACCTGATCAAAGGCCATTCTATTTTTATAAGGATGATTATGATACCCGCTCCTGGGATAAAATTGAAGTGCCTTCAAACTGGGAAATGCTCGGATATGGAATACCAATATATGTGGATGTTACTTTCCCTTTTCCGAAAGATCCACCTTTTATTCCACATGATAATAACCCGGTAGGTTCTTATAAACGTACTTTCAGATTGCCTTTATTGTGGAACAACCAGGAGGTCTTCATCCATTTTGGTGCGGTCAGGTCGGCTTTCTACCTGTGGATTAACGAACAATTGGTTGGGTATAGTCAGGGTAGTAAAACCCCTGCTGAGTTCAATATTACCCGGTATCTGAAAAAAGGAAAAAACAGTGTGTCGGTTGAGGTATACCGGTATTCTGACGGGAGTTATCTTGAGGATCAGGATTTCTGGCGGATGAGTGGGATTACCAGGAATGTTTATCTTTTCAGCAGAAATAAAATCCATATCCGTGATTTTCAGATACAGGCAGGATTAATCAATCACTATCATGATGGATTGTTGAATCTGGACGTGGAACTCAGAAATTATACTCATTTGGATACCACGATGATCGTTGAAGCTGTGGTCATGGAGGGTCGTAAAACTCTCTGGGAAGAGAAAAGATCTTATCAACTGGGAGGACATAATAACCATGTGACTTTTTCTGATACCTTACCCGGGATAGAGGCATGGTCGGCCGAACAACCCCATCTTTATACCCTTTTGATTAATTTGAAAAACAGCGAGGGGAAAAATCAGGAATCGCTCAGTCAGCCGTTTGGATTCAGAATAGTGGAAATACGAAACAAACAATTACTGGTGAATGGAGTGCCTGTTTATCTTAAAGGGGTAGATTTACATGAACATCACGGTATTAAGGGGCATGTGGTGGATGAAGAGACTATGAGAAAGGATCTCCTGACCATGAAATCATACAACATCAATGCGGTACGTACCTCCCATTATCCACAGCCCGAGATGTGGTATAAATTGTGTGACCGCTACGGATTATACCTGGTGGATGAAGCCAATATTGAATCTCATGGAATCGGATACCAGAAAGATATCACTTTGGCAGATCAACCCGAATGGGCTGCAGCCCATCTTGATCGTACCATGAGAATGGTTGAACGAGATAAAAATCATCCTTCCGTGATCATCTGGTCACTGGGGAACGAAGCTGGTGACGGTCATAATATACTGGCAGATTACCGGTGGATCAAACACCGTGATCCCTCCAGGCCGGTCCAGTATGAAAGGGCTGAAAAATCTACCAATACCGTTGAACGGCATACCGATATCTGGTGCCCGATGTATGCCAAAATCCCATACCTGATAAAATATGCTGAAGATTCTTCAAAAGACCGGCCTTTGATTCAATGCGAATATGCCCACTCTATGGGAAACTCTACCGGTAATCTGAAGGATTACTGGGATGTAATCAAGAAATATCCTATTCTTCAGGGAGGATTCATTTGGGATTGGGTGGATCAGGGTTTGCTGAAAACCAATGAGAACGGAAAACGGTATTGGGCTTACGGAGGAGATTATGGCCCTCCGGGAACTCCCACAGATGGAAATTTTTGTATCAACGGACTGGTGTTTCCTGACCGGACCCCTCATCCGGCACTCACTGAAGTCAAGAAAGTGTACCAATATGTAAATTTTACTTCTGAAAAACCCTCAACAGGAAAATTTAATCTGCATAATGAGTACGATTTTACATCTCTGGAAGGTTTTGTTGTGAAATGGGAAATTACTGAAAACGGCAAAACGATTCAGCAGGGGAATATTGAATGTCCGGATATTGCACCCCATACTTCCTCAGTAATAAAATTAAAGTTTGATAAACCCAAACTGAAGCCGGGAGTTGAATATTTTGCCAACCTGCGATTGATCAAGACCGAGTCCTGGGGAATAATACCGGCTGACCATCTGTATGCCTGTGAGCAGTTTGAGTTGCCTTATTTTAAAGAACCTCAATTAGTTGATCTAAGTCGTTATCATGAATTACTTCTCCGGCAGGTTGATAGTGTGGCCATTATTGAAATGAAAGGTCAAACCATTCGGTTCGATCTTAAAACCGGCCGGATGATATCGTGGGTGTTTAAGCGAAATGAACTATTAAAAGAGCCTCCAAAACCCAATTTCTGGCGTGCTCCAACTGATAATGATTTCGGAAACGGGATGCCTGAACGGTGCAAAGTATGGAAAAAGGCAGGAGACCGGATTACACTGGTTCATGCACAAGTGCTGCAACCTAATCCTTTTCTCGCAGTATTGGATTTTGCCTATGGTGTTCCGGATGAAAAGGGAGATCACATAGCAGACCTCCGGTTACGATACCAGGTTCATGGTACCGGGGATGTTATGGTGGATTACCGCTATACTGCATCGGACAGGAAATTGCCTGAAATACCACGGTTAGGAATGAATTTTATCCTGCCGGATAATTTTCACAAAGTGAGCTATTTCGGCCGGGGACCGGAAGAGAATTACTGGGATCGTAAAACCGGTAGCCTGGTTGGATTTTACAAGAGTGATGTGGCTGACTTTTATGTGCCGTATATCCGTCCCCAAGAGAATGGTTACCGGACAGATGTCAGGTGGTGTGCAGTATATAATGATGCCGGGCGGGGAATTCTGTTCCAGGGCGAACCGCTGATCTGTTTCTCTGCCCATCACCAGCTTTCATCGGATTTTGAAAGTATGCAACGGAATTACGGCCCACTGGTTAAAGATGCCGCCAAAGTCAACCGTCATACCACAGATGTGGTTACACGGTCTTTAACTTCAATAAATGTGGATTTGGCGCAAATGGGCGTGGGTGGAGATAATTCATGGGGAGCACGCACACATGCCGAATACCTGCTTCAGAGTGATCATTATCAATACCGCTTCAGAATTAAACCCCTGGATATAGGTATGGATCTGCAGAAAGTAGTCAGAGAAAGGATTGAATAAAGTTGATGGTTGCAGGATTAATTAATTCTGATGAAGAACCGGTGCCAGTTCATGAACCGTGCTGCTTTTTCTTCGCCGTGTTTTGAAAGGGATTTCAGCACTTTCTCCAGTGGCTTCTCTTTAAACAGATCCCCTGATTTTGAGAAAAACTTGTCGC
>Ga0190359_1000731_pt1 | contig 21845 bp, 22 predicted proteins | sample 48721823_MG_FD_161269 | JGI IMG/M metagenome (GOLD analysis project Ga0190359, IMG submission 161269) | Hydrothermal vent microbial mat bacterial communities from Southern Trench, Guaymas Basin, Mexico - 4872-18-2-3_MG | ecosystem: Environmental > Aquatic > Marine > Hydrothermal vents >... | reverse complement strand
ACACATATAAAACTTATGCCTCCACCCAACTTTCCAGTGGATACCCTCATTATAAACGGAGCAGAATGTGAACCATATCTTACAGGAGATCATAGGTTAATGCTTGAGGAGGGAGAAAGTGTAATTAAAGGAGTGGAAATTCTTATAAGAATTCTTGATGTTAAAAAAACTTTCATAGGAGTTGAAGAAAATAAATCTGATGCCGCTGTCTCTCTTGATAAAATCGTTCACAGTATGGGACTTGAGAAAAATATAGAAGTGGTTCTCCTTAGAACGAAATACCCACAAGGTTCAGAAAAACACCTTATCAAGGCTATAACTGGAAGAGAAGTACCTTCAGGAGGCTTACCTTTTCATGTTGGTTGCATAGTTCAGAATGTTGGAACAACATATGCGATAAAGAGAGCTGTATATGATGGGATTCCTCTTATAGAAAGGGTACTCACAGTTTCTGGTTCAGGTGTTGTGGAACCGAAGAATTTGAAAGTTAAGATAGGAACCATTGCATCTCATGTAATAGAATTTTGCGGCGGAGCTCGAGAGGATGTAAGAAAGATAATATTTGGTGGTCCAATGATGGGTTTTTCCTCTTATAGCCTTGACCTTCCAGTTATAAAAGGAACCTCTGGAATACTTTTATTTACAGATCAGGAATTAATAGAATACGAGGAGTATCCATGTATAAGATGTGGTAGATGTGTTGATGCCTGCCCTATGGGTCTTATGCCGCTTTTTATAGATGGATATTCAAGAATGGGAGATTTTGATAAAGCGGAGGAATTTAGAGCTCTTGACTGTATTGAATGCGGAAGCTGTGCCTATGTGTGTCCTTCCAAGAGACACCTTGTTCAGTCTATAAGGATGGCAAAAACGGAAATCATCAAGAAGAGAAAGGCGGTGAAAAAATGAAGGAGAAAAAGGAAGAAACCCAAAAATTTAATGTTATAGTTTCATCATCTCCTCATATAAAAGATCCATTAACAACACACACAATAATGCGACTCGTCTTTATTGCTCTTCTTCCCGCTGCAATCTGGGGGGTGTATGAGTTTGGACTGTATTCCGGGCTTATACTCGTAACAAGCATTGTTACTGCAATTTTATCTGAATATTTATTTGAAATCCTGACAAAGAAAGAGATCACAATATCTGACGGAAGCGCTGCTTTAACGGGATTGTTGTTTGGTATGATAATTTCTCCAACAACTCCTTTATGGATGGTTATTATAGGCTCCTCCTCAGCCATTATAATCGCAAAGCAATTCTTTGGCGGTCTTGGTTCAAACTTCTTAAACCCTGCTCTCTTTGGAAGAGCGGTTGTATTTTTGTCATGGACAGGACTGCTCAATAGATGGCTCAAACCAGGATTTAACTTTTTCTATTTTGTTTCAGGAAGTCAAAATCTTGTTACCACAGCTACACCTCTTGATCTATTCAGGCTTCATCAATTGAACATAACTCCTTCTCTCTACTCTGATCTATTCTTTGGAAGAGTGGGGGGTTCCATTGGAGAAACTTCAAAACTGCTTCTCCTTATAGGGGTTGCCTTTCTGTTGCTTGTTAGAAGAGACATAATAGATCTTAAGATTCCCTTCACCTTTATTGGAACAGTAGCTCTCCTTGCATTTATATTCAAGCAGGATGTTCTTTTTCATCTACTTTCAGGTGGGTTGATAATAGGTGCCTTCTTTATGGCAACTGACTATGTGACGAGTCCTGTTACACCTCTGGGCCGAGTTATCTTTGGCATAGGTGCCGGTGTGGTTACTTTTGTTATAAGAAACTGGGGAATTTACCCTGAAGGAGTTTCTTTTGGTATTTTATCTATGAACGTACTTACCCCTCTCTTTGATAAATTTCTGCCAAAGGTTTTTGGGACAGGAGGGAAAAAATGAAGGATATTATAAAGAATGCTCTCATAATAACACTTGTAGCAATTATTGGCTCAGGTGTATTAGGTTGGGTTTACTCTTTTACAGCTCCTGAAATTCAGAAGCAGAAAGAAAGATCTTTAAGAGAAGGTATAAAAACTATTTTTTCAAATGAGGAAACTTTTGATGAACTCAAAGATTTTGGTGGTAAAGAGCTTTCGGGTGGTATAAAGGTCCTTAATGTGTACAAAGTTAAAAACAAAGACGGAAGTGAAGGATATGTTTTTCATGCATTATTCCCTGGATATGGTGGAAAGATTGAATCTTTAATCGGGTATGAAGACGATGTTTGTAGTGGAATAATAATACTTGAACATGCAGAAACTCCAGGACTCGGTGCAAAGATTACAACGGAAGAATTCAGAAAGCAATTTGTAAACAAACCATTATCTGATCCATTTGTGCCTAAAAAAGACGTGGTTGCAATTACAGGTGCAACCGTATCTTCAAGATCTGTATCTACTGCCATAAAGAGAATTGCTGAGTTTTACAGGGAAGAAGTAAAAGGAGGAAGGTAAGATGGAGGAACTCTGGAAAGAATTTAAAAAGGGTTTGTTCTTACAGAATCCTGTTTTGATACTTATGGTTGGATTGTGCTCTGTTCTTGCAGTCTCCACCACTGTGGAAAACGCCATAGGAATGACTCTGGGTTTTTCTTTCGTCCTTATAACAAGTGAGCTTATTGTCTCTGCCATAAGAAAGGTAATTCCAAACCATTTAAGAATTCCTATATTTCTTGTAGCCATTGCTGGTTCAACAACAGTGGTAGATCTTGTAATGAAAGCCTACTCGCCTACACTTTCCAAATCTTTGGGAATATTTATTCCATTAATAGTTGTTAACTGTATTGTTCTTGCAAGAGTGGAAGCCTTTGCTTATAAGAAATCAATCCTTGTTACACTTTTTGATGCATTGGGTATGTCTGTGGGATATGGTATTGCTATAATTGCTCTTGCTGCTGTAAGGGAAATACTTGGAAGCGGAACATTTCTTGGTTATAGAGTTTTTCCTCAGGGTTTCAAGCCTGCAGGTATAATACTTTTGCCACCAGGTGCATTTATTATACTTGGAATTTATATAGCAGTGCTTAGAGGTTATATAGGGAGGAAGTCATGAGTGTTACTACTCTTATAAAGATTTTCATAGCAGCAATGATAGTTGACAATATGGTCTTCATTAGATACCTGGGGATGTGTCCCTATGTTGGTGTTACAGGGGATATGGATTCTGCTACCGGTATGGGATTTGCAGTTATCTTTGTTACAACACTTGCTACAGTTGTTACATGGATAGTTTACCACTACTTTATGACAGGTCTTGAGTTCCTAGAAATACTTGTTTTTATTTTTACCATCGCCTCTTTAGTTCAGCTTGTCGAAATTTATCTAAAGAAGAATGTGCCAGCATTATACAAATCTCTTGGTATTTATCTTCCGCTTATAACCACAAACTGTTCCATTCTTGCCATTACATTTATAAATATAGATAAGAGCTATAATTTTGTCGAGAGCCTTCTCTTTGCTTTTGGTGCTTCAGGTGGTTTTGCTATAGCTCTTATAATACTTGCTGGTGTAAGAGAAAGATTAAGATTTTCTAATGTGCCAAAGTTCCTTAAAGGCTATCCTATTGTATTTATATCCATTGGACTTATAGCTGTTGCCTTTCTTGGATTTAAGGGACTTATAAAATAGGAGGAAGAGATGGATATAGTGGTTAGAGCAATAATACTTATGGGAATAATAGCTTTTCTAGTTGGAATGAGCCTCTCTTGGTTCAATGAAATATTTAAAGTAAAAAGAGATAAGAAGTTTGACGAGATAGTTGAATTACTAGGCGGAGCTAACTGTGGCGCATGTGGATATCCTGGATGTGATGCTTTTGCTGAAGCTGTACTTAAAGGTGAAAATCCCAGTAAATGCACAGTAGCGCCTCCAGAGAATATAAAGAAAATAGGGGAGCTGGTGGGACTTTCTGTTTCTGCAGAGAAAAAGAAACCTGTCCTTCTCTGCGTAGGTGGAATTGGGGTTGAAAAGATTAGAGCAGAGTATGAAGGTCTGAGTGACTGTAGAGCAGTTCCATTTGCTTTTAATGGTGAAAAAGCATGCGAGTTTGGATGTGTTGGACTCGGAACATGTGAGAGAGCGTGTCCGTTTTATGCTATTAAGATGGTGGACGGATTACCTATTTTTGATTATGAAAAATGTACAGGTTGTGGGATATGCGCAGAGGTTTGCCCGAGAAATGTAATAGCTATGGTTCCATGGAATGAGTCAGGACTTGTAAAGTGTAATAGTCCGAGAAAGGGAATTGAAGTAAGGAAAGAGTGTGGAAGAGGGTGCATAAAATGCGGTATATGTATAAAGGTATGTCCTGAAAAGGCAATTACATGGGGAGATAATAAGTTACCTGTGGTGGATATGAGTAAGTGCACATTATGTGGTCTATGTGTTGAGAAGTGTCCAACAAAGGTTATGAGAATAGAAAGAGGAGAAGTTTTATTGGATCTTGATGTGAATCCGAATTTGGAGGTGAAAGTTTAAGACTTTACAAAATGTGATAGTTAAATATAATGAAATTGTGAGAAAAATAATAATAATTTTAATTTTGTTTTTAGTTCTCTTACCCACCCATCTCTCTGCAGCCAATGGGTATAAGAAAGATATTGTAATAAAAGAGACCGGGGGATTAAAAAGGAATCCAGGTTTTATAACTCTCACCGTTGAAGATCCTAATCTTTCAGGTGATGATTGTATTCTTGTTGATAAAGATACCAAAAAGGAGATTCCATTTCATATTGTTGATAAAGAGAAGGGTAAAATCAGGATACGATTTAAGTTAAACTTGAATAAAGGGGAAGAGAAAAATCTTGAATTTAGATTCTCAACAGGAGAGAAAAGATCTATCTTGCCAGAAAAAGATTTTTCCTTTGTAGATTACATAGGTACTGAATTTTACGGTATCTCTTTTGAGAAGATTTACCTTATTGCGCTCAAAGATAGCGATGTGAAGGTTACCAATAAAGATGGAAAGCTTCTTTTCTCAGGAAAAATTAAATATGGACATTATGAAAGGATAGATCTTGCTTCACCTCAATCTTTTCATGTGGTTTCTACAGGTCCTTTGATGGTGACTGTATCCTCTATAGGAAAACCAGGAAAAAATATGCCTGAAGATAAAAGCGACGACGACATAATGTCTATTATCGGAACTGAAGGGTTCTTCTTTACACATTCAGATATTTTCGTTACCAGTTTGTTTGATAATAATTCTGTGAGAGTGGAGGACAGTGGGGGAGACCTAATATATAAAGGTACGCTAAAGGCAGGTGAAACAATTAAGAAAATGGGGCTTTATCCGTCCCTTCTGTACTATAAGGCAGATAAACCAATTTTAATTCAGTATGGAAAGTTTGATGATTCTGCTTTTACAGTGATTGTTCCCTATCTTGGATTTTTATACGGCTATTCTTTCGGAGAATTGGGAATATTTTCCTTTGAGAACAATACAAGTGTTTTATTCAAAGGTGGCGGTAAGACAGAGAAATTTAGCTTCAAGTCCAAAGAATTTAAACTTATAGATTATAAAGGTAGTTTTGAAATAAATGCTGACAAACCCATCCTTGTATACTCTCTTGGTAAATCCTCCAATTTTGGTGGAGAGGAGATACCCACTCTTTTAGGATATGCATCTTCAACAAAATTTGATTTTGTTACAGGAAAAATCTCTTTTAAATATTCCAAAGGACACAGAAGACTTATAAGCGTATTATCTCAGGTAGGAAATAATTCTATAGAGATCAAAGGCCAAGTTATAAAATCTATTAGAGCAACTCTTCCATCTCTTGGGATTGCTCAGGCTGAAACAGATAAGACAACTTCGCTAATAAACGTTTCTTCCAAAAACCCTGTCATGGTGTTTGAAACATCAAATCACACCAATAGGGAGATTTTCTTTAATTTAATACCAGTAGCAGATAAATCTATAATAATTACAATAGGTGAGACAGTTCCTGTCTCCTCCACAACCCCAGTAACTCCAGTAAAACCCCAAAAACCAACTCCTCCCAAGAAACCAGAGTTAAAATTGCCAGAAGGGTTAGTTGATAAAGTTTTATGGGAGTTTAATCTACTCCCGGATAGATTCAGAAGTTTCGTTGAGAATGTTAAGATTTTGCCATCACTTCTTAAAATTGGGAACTTACCTAAGGTATCCATTCCAATAAGTTTTAAACTTCCCAAGATTAATCTCGTACTTCCAGAGTTTCTTGTTCCTGTTATGGATAAGATTAACCCATATCTTCCATCTTTTCTTCAAGGATTTAATTTCATTCTCCTAATTCTTTTGCTACTACTCCTTCTCCTCGTTCTTATAATCATTTTTATTGTGGTAAGAAAAAAGAAGAAAGTGGGAATAATGACCACAAAAAAAGAGGCTGTAATTGAAGAACCTGAGATTAATCCTGAAGAGATTGAACCTAAGATTATAAAACCTGAGGAAAGCTTAGAGGTTAGCACTGAAGAAGCTGAAATGGAGAAAAAAGAAGAAGAGACCAAAGAAGAGGAGATTGTCGAAGTAAAAGCAGAGGAGAAGATTTCTCCCGAGGTGAAGCCTGAAGAGGAAAAGGTTGAAAAAGAAGAGGTTAAAGAGGAGGCTAAGGGAGAGGAAACTAAACCAGAGGGAGGAGGAATAGAAGATCTATTCGCTTTTGGTCCGGAAACAAGCGATACATCTCCTGGAGATCTTGAGGAACTTCTTCCAAGTGAAATTACACCTTCCCAGGAAGAAATAATTCCTCATTCAGTAGTTCCAGAGGAGGAATTTGATGTTTCTATCCTTAAAGGTAAAATAGTTTTGGATAGAAAAGCACTCCTTAGAATTATAGAGCTCGACCTATTCCCGTTTTTAGAAGAAGCTTATGTAACTGAAGAGACAATAAAAGATCTTCCATTAAAGTTTAGGACATCATCAAAACTTAAATCTGTAGAATTAACCAAATTTGAAAAAAGTATGGCTGAGGATCTTGGAAAAAGAGTTGGTGGAAGCCCGGAAACAGGAGAAGCCATTGCACTTGCTTTAAAACTTAAAATAGATAAGTGTATTGTTGGAGAAAAATTTAATAAGAATTTTCAGAATATACGAATAATATCCTACGAAAATCTTAAATAAAATGGCTGTTTTGATAGGCGCCATCTCACCTCATCCTCCACTTCTCATACCAGAAGTTGGGGGAAAGGAAAGAGAAAAAGTAAAAAAAACTGATTTATCTCTTAAAAGGATGGCAGAAGAATTTAAGAAATTAGATCTTGAGACCATATTAATAATTTCCCCGCACGCCCCATATATATACAGTTCTATTTCCATATATTCTTCAAAGCTTCTCTATGGAGATTTCTCTCAATTTGGTGCTCCTCAAGTCTATCTTGAGTATGAAAATAATGAATCAATAGTTAATGAACTTATAAGACAGGGTAAAGAAAAGAGTATAGATTTTGTGCCACTCTCACCAGACACCCCCTTAGATCACGCCACTATGGTTCCCTTGTATTACTTAAATGAAGCGAAAGTTCAATCAAAAGTTGTAGCAATGAGTCCAGAATTTACTGCCCCTAAGGAAAAGTTGATACAAATTGGAGAATTTATAAGGGATATCTGTGAACAGACAAATGAGAGAATAGGATTAATTGCATCTGGAGATCTCTCTCATAGACTTTCTCCCTATGGTCCATATGGATTTACACCCAACGGCCCTCTCTTTGATAAGGAAGTTGTATCCGCTATAAAAAATAGAGATTTAAAAGCCCTTCTCTCCATTCCTGATAATATTATAGAAGATGCAGGAGAGTGTGGTTTTAAACCCATTCTAACACTAATAGGTGCTCTTCCATTTGATGAATTTACTCCAGAGGTTCTTTCATACGAGGGACCATTTGGAGTAGGGTATATGGTGAGTATTTTTAGGAGGTAATTTATGCATCCATTGGTAAAACTTGCCAAAGAGGCAATAGAGAAATTTATAATAGATGGTATTATCATAGATCCTCCAGAGGAACTGTTAAAAGATTACAAGAATGTAAGAAAAGGAGTTTTTGTTACATTACACAAAGGGAAAGAGCTCAGGGGATGTATAGGTACATACCTTCCTACCAAAAGAGATATTCTTGAAGAAATTATTTATAATGCAATCTCCGCTGCTACACAAGATCCACGTTTTCCTCCAGTGAATCCAGAAGAGTTAAAATATATAACCTACTCTGTGGATGTCCTTGAACCTCCTGAACCTGTAAAGGATATAAGGGAACTTGACCCAAAGAAATTTGGTGTTATAGTCTCAAAAGGTTTTATGAGAGGTTTGCTTCTTCCAGATATCGAAGGTGTAGATACTGTAGAGGAGCAACTTCGCATTGCTAAATTAAAGGCAGGAATACCTCCCTACGATAATGATATTGATATCTATAAATTTAAAGTGACCAGATACTACTAAAATTTATATAAATTCAAAGTCCATTATATCAATATTAAATTTGCTTTTATATACTGAGAAAAGAATTTCAAATAATTTCTTGTAAGTTTTGATATCTGTCTCTTTCATTTCTGAAAAATTTCCTTTAGATAGTAATTTAAGCATACTCCATGTTTCGTTCTTTATTCTTTCTGATGATTGAGATAAACAGCTTTTACATACAAACCCCACCTCTCTTTTGTCAAAAAAGAAGGGTGGATTAAGTTTAGACCCGCATTTTATGCATTTGTCAAGAGGAAAAAGAATTCCTTCAAAGACCAAGAGCTTTAGAAGAAAATAATAGTAGTGCTCTTTTAATTTATTTGTATTCTTTATAGCTTTTAAAACAGAGACAAGCAGTTGAAAAAGCTTTTCTGAGTCATTACTTTGCGTTTGCGTTTTATCAATTAATTTCAGTATTTCCATTGCGATAAAAGATCTTTCTACATCTCTTTTTATATTGATGAACGTATCTATAACTTTACTCTCTGTAATGTAGAAATAGTCTTCTCTTTTGTAAAGATTTGTTTTAATAAGATTCATGGTTTCAAGGAGACTACCCCACCTACTGTTAACCTTTAATCCACCTTTAGCCTTTGCAACAATTTTACCTAAATCTTTGGAGAATAACACTACAAAAAGGTCTCTTTCTTTGTAGGGTAATTTTTTAAGTATTATACACTCTGTTTTGATGTTGTTTTTCAATCTTCCATTATCCTAACTGATGAGGATGCACCTATTCTATTTGCTCCTGCATTTATCATTTCAACTGCTTTTTCAAAGGTTCTTATTCCACCGGCAGCCTTAACTCCAACATCATCACCGACAATTGCTTTCATAAGCTTCACATCTTCTACTGTGGCTCCCCCTTGTTTTGAAAAACCTGTGGAGGTTTTAACGAAATCAGCACCAGCTGCTTTTGAGATGCTGCAAGCAATTATTTTCTCTTCATATGTCAAAACTGGAGCTTCTATTATAACCTTGAGAACTTTTTCTTTCGCTACAGATTTTATTGCTCTGATTTCCTCATATACATAGGCATAATCTTTTGATTTTAAAGCCCCTATATTTATAACCATATCAATTTCGTCTGCTTCGTTTAGTATGGCATCTTTAGCCTCATACACCTTTGCATTTATTGAATCTGCACCAAGTGGAAATCCTATAACTGTAGCTATTTTTATGTTGGTATCCTTTAAAAATTCTTTTGCCATTTTTACAAAGGATGGATTTATACATACAGCATAAAAGTTGTATTTTTTAGCTTCCTCACAGAGTTTTTTTATATCATCGTATGTAGCCTCTGGTTTCAACAATGTATGATCTATTAATTTAGCGACTTCTTCTTTAGTCATTTCTAAGATTCCTTTACCTCATTAAATATCTCTATTATTTTTGAAAATGAGTCTGCCTTTAAAGATGCACCACCCACAAGGAATCCATCTATTTCCTCTTCTCCTGCAAGCTCCTCTGCATTCTCAGGCTTAACACTTCCTCCATAAACGATCCTTACCTCATTCATAAAATCTTTAGATGCATACTTTCCTATGAGCTCTCTTATGAATCTGTGCATCTCTCCAGCTTCCTTGGGTGAAGCGTTAGCTCCTGTCCCTATTGCCCAAACGGGTTCATAGGCAATTACAATATCTTTTAATGATCTCAATGGAATTTTCTTTAAATCAGATTTAAATTGTTTTTCTATTACTTCCTTCTCCAAACCTTTTTTTCTTTCTTCAAGAGTTTCTCCAATGCAAAGAACGGGTTTTAAGCCATGTTTTATGGCTGAAGCAATTTTTCTATTTATCATCTCATCAGTTTCTCCAAAGTACTTTCTTCTTTCAGAATGACCTATTATTACATAACTTACCCCAATATCTTTGAGCATCTTGGGTGATATTTCTCCAGTATATGCACCAAATTCCTCCCAGTGCATATTCTGGGCACCAAGATGAATGTGAGGAAGATCAATCAATTCTTTTATTGAATAAAGTAAGGTGAATGGAGGGAAAATAACGATATCACTTCCCCTTAACAATGCCACTGATTCGCTCAATTTCTCTACAGTCTCAATACCATCTTTTAAAGTTTTGTGCATCTTCCAGTTACCACCAATCCAGCCTTTACGCATCTAATTACCTCCTGATTTTAATAAGTCTTTAGGTCCAAAAGGATATGGGAATAATTCATTAAGAGTTCTAACTTCATATTTATCTTTATTTGCTGAGATTATTTTCATATCTGGAGAAAATTCATACATCACTTGCCTACATAATGCACAGGGAAAGGCCAATTTTTCTGTTTCAACATACACGGCTATAGCCTCAAAATCTCTTTCACCTTCAGAGACTGCTTTAAACATTGCTACCCTCTCTGCACATACTGTTGCTCCATAACTGGCATTCTCCACATTGCATCCAGTATATATTTTACCAGACTTTGTAAGAAGAGCAGCTCCAACTCTAAAATTTGAATAGGGGGCATATGCTAATTTTCTTGCTTTCTTAGCTTCCTTTATCAGAAGATTTATCGTTTCTTTCTCCATCTTCCTTTCCTTTCTCCACCTTTATCTTCATTATCCTGTTTCCCTTTACATCTATGGCAGTAAATTTAAGAGTGTTATAGAAAACACTCTCTCCTTTTTGAGGTATATGACCTATAAGGTCTAAAAACAGACCACTCAATGTCTCATATTCTTCCTTGGGTAATTTCTCATTGATGACTTTTTCTACATCTTCAACAGGTACTTTAGCATCAAAAACAAATACATTTGGTCCTATCTTTCTATAAAGCACCTCCTCTATATCATATTCATCCTGAATTTCACCTACTATTTCTTCTACAATATCTTCCATGGTAACAAGTCCTTCTACTCCCCCAAATTCATCTATTACTATTACCATCTGAATTTTTTTCTTCCTCATCTCCCTGAAGAGCTCTCCAATTTTTTTAGTGTCAGGAACAAAAGTGGCCTTATGAAGATGTTCTCTAATGCCGTCATCACCCTTAAGAACAATCTTAAGGAAGTCCTTTACATGAAGTATCCCAACTATATTATCAATTGAAGTGTTATATATTGGTATTCTTGAATAGCCTGTCTTAGCAAAACATTCTGCTATTTCGTCTTTGGTGGCATCAAGTGGCAAAACGACCATATCCACTCTTGGAGTCATAACTTCATACACGGGTTTATCCTGAAGTTCAAACACACCTTCTATCATCTCTTTTTCATACTCATCAATGGTTCCCTTTTCTCTACTTAAAGAAAGTAAGATTCTAAACTCTTCCTCTCCAACCGTAACACTCTTCTTTAGTTTTTTTCCAAAAATTCTCATAATGCCATCATTTATCTTACTAAGAATGAAAGAGAACGGATAGAATATATAAGAAAAGAAGCTATACAATGGATATAGTTTTATTGATAGAGATTCTGGATAGTACGAAGCAAGTGTTTTGGGAATCATCTCTCCAAAGAGTACAATAATCAGGGTCATTATTAAGGAAGAATACAGATAGCCCTTTTCTTGAAACAGTCTTATAAAAAGAACTGTTGATAAAGAAGCAGCAAATATATTAACAAAATTGTTGCCAACGATTATTGTGCTTATGAGTTTTTCTGGTTTGTCTCTTAATTTTAAAATTTTTCTTGCCTTCTCATCACCCTCATCCATTAATTTTCTAAGTCTTATTTCTGAGCTACCTATAAAGGCAACTTCTGATGCAGAAAAAATAGATGAGAGTAATACTAAAAGTAAAATCTCAATTCCAGATAAAAGTGTACTCGAGCCGTCCAAAGCTTTCACCTCTCCTTTCTTTCATTCTTAATTATATCATCATTTCTCATTATTGCAGGAACGATTATTATTAGAAGAGAGATAGTAATTGATGTGACTGTAAGTCTATGGATGTACGGAAGAAAGACGACCAATCCCACCACAACGGAGAATATAGCAGATAGAAGAACTTCAGCAGCAGAGATCTCTTTTGAATTTTTAATCCAGAGATCCTTGTTTTTAGTTATCCTATCTCCCAGTATTTCAATTGAAGTATTTATAAGTTCAGATATAAGAACAAAGACTATGGATAGAGTTACAAAGAGCATATGTTCAGGAGGAATTCTGAATTTAATGGAAAAGTATATAGCAAGAATGGCAAAAGAGACCTGTATCCTAAAATTTCTCTGACTTTTATACGTTGTCCATAATCCCCTAAAAGCAGATAGAAAACTTTGAATTATATTACGGTTCATTACTTATCTTCTCCAGATAATAATTCTCTTTCTTTTCCATTATTTCTCTCTCTTTTTCTTCTATATGGTCATATCCCAATAGATGTAGGAGTCCATGAATGTAAAGCTTCAAAAAATTCTCACTCTTTGTTTCTACATGATAGCTGGATATTATAATCTCTCCAAAAAGTAAAGGATAGGCTTCATATAGAAATGAAAGCACATTAGTTGCTCTATCTATATTTCTATATTTTTTATTTAAAGATTTCATGAGTTCCTTTTCTGCATATACTAAAGAAATTAGATAGTCAGAAATTCCCTCCTCTTTCATTATCTCCTTGGTGAGCTCTCTCAGTTTATTTTTCTTTATTGGTATCTTTCCTCTTCTCTCTAAGATTTCCACCTTTTTCATCGTAGCTTATCCTTTCATGGTATACAGATATAAGAACTTTAACGAAAGCTTCTTTTATTTTATTAATCTCCTTAAAGGAGAGATCTGAATTTTCGAGTTGACCATCCTCTATTTTTGACCTAATCGTACTTTCTACTAAATCCACAAAGTCTTCCTTCTTCTCAAGTTTCTCGCTTCTTGCAGTTGCTTCTATAGAATCAGCAAGCATTATTATTCCAGAAACTTTAGATGAAGGGAGAGGTCCTGGGTATCTGAAAGTATCTTTATGGACATCCGGATCCAGCTCTTTTGCTTTTCTATAGAAGTATGTGACTAAAGTGGTACCGTGATGTTCAGCAATAATATCTATTATTTCTTTAGGTAGTTTATGCTTTTTTGCTATCTCAACACCATCTTTAACATGGGATATTATTATAAGAGCTGAAAGAGAGGGTGATATAGAATCGTGGGGATTGATTCCAGGAGATTGGTTTTCTATAAAGAATTGTGGTCTTAGCATTTTTCCTATATCGTGATAATAAGCTCCAACCTTAGCAAGAAGTGCATTTTCACCAATAGCATCTGCTGCAACCTGTGCAAGTGTGCTTACATTTATAGAATGCTGATAACTTCCTGGTGCTTTAAGTATAAATTCATTGAGAAGTGGGTTGTTTATGTTTAGTAGTTCTACCAGTCCTAAGGGAGTTGAAATTGATAATATTCTTTCAATGTGGGGAACAAGACCAGCAAGTATTATAGAAGAAAGAGTTCCATTTATAAATAGAGTGATGGAATTTAAGATGATACCGCTTGATGTTTTCATAAGTATGGAGAAAAGCACAAAAAATATAGACGATATGATACCTATAATTAAACCTATTTTAAGGAACTCTCCCATGTTCCTTATCCTTTTTACCTGCATGGAAAGAAAGAGAGAAACGAGGAGAAACAGTGTTAAAAATATTACTTGACCAGGGAAGAATAGAATGTAAAAGAAATAGGCAGTTAATAAAAATAGTATAGAAGCCGAAAAACTAAAGAAGAGAAATGATAGCATTGCAAAGAAAGGAAGTGGTGTTAGATAGGGATTTGGAACAAATTTCCCTGCAACAAGTGCAAGCGTCAATATGATTATAAGAAAATATATCTCCTTCTGTGATATTTTGATATTTGAATTAACAAAGATGAAGAAAAGTAAGGAAAGTAAAAAAGCAATAATAATAGAGTATAGTATCTTTGGAACATCATTGAAAGTAAACAACAAATCATACTTCTTTAACAGCTCTATCTCTTTGTCTCCAATTGTGGTTCCTTTTTCAAAGATTACTTCTCCTTTTTCTATCTTAATAATTACAGGTTTTACACTTTTTTTTGCCTCTTCCCTCCTTTTTTCTGTAAGCTCATTGTTTATCTTTAAATTTACATTTATGAATGGTTTTACAGAGGTCATTATATAGTATTTTTCTATTTCATTTAGTTTTTGAGTTGACAGGAAATTCTCCATTTTTGTATCTATACTTGAGAGATCTTCATCCTTTATTCCGGAGCGAAGAAGGTAAGATAGTAAAGTGATTGAAGTAGATTTTACTCTGTTAAATTCCTCATCACTAATTCTGGAAAAATAGGTAAGATACTCCTTTGAAAAGGTTACGCCCAGTTCTTTGAATATTTCTTCTTGTGCACTCTTATCTCCCTTTTTCCATTTCTCTAAGTATGTAAAAAGTGTGTTCAAGTTCTTAAGGGCATTTTTTTCAACATCTGGATCGTATTCATAAAGTACAGGCACGCTTTCTTCTGCTTTCTTTATTAACTCTTCTGTCTTTTCTACATCTATAATTTCAATTTCTACTGGAGATTTCAAATCTTTTTTTAAAGTAATACCTTTCTTTATAAATACGAAAGGAGGGATAAATGAATATATAAGGAATGAGGAGAAGATGAAGAAGAGGATTAATAAGGGAACCATCTCCTTAAATTTAAGTTTTACCTTAAGATTTGTTCTTCTTTTCCTCAAATTTTTCATAGGCTTCCACTATTTCCTGGACAAGGGAGTGGCGAACAATATCTTCCTTCTCAAGCTTAACAATTCCTATTCCCTTAATTCCAGAGAGAATATTTATCGCTGTTATAAGTCCACAATCTCCTGGGTTAGGTATATCCATTTGTGTGATATCGCCAGTTATGACGACTTTTGAATTAAAACCAAGTCTTGTTAAGAACATCTTCATTTGTGAATTTGTCGTGTTTTGACCCTCATCAAGTATAATGAATGAATCATTTAATGTTCTACCTCTCATGTATGCAAGCGGAGCAATTTCTATTATGTTATTTTCTATAAGTCTATTTACTCTTTCAACACTCATAAAGTCGTATAAAGCATCGTAGAGAGGTCTAAAGTGTGGATCTACCTTTTCCAGAAATGTGCCTGGGAGAAAACCCAACTTTTCTCCTGCTTCTACTACCGGTTTTGTAAGTATTATTCTGTCAACTCTTTTTTCAAGAAAGTAAGAGAGAGCTGAAGCTACAGCAAGGTATGTCTTTCCACTTCCTGCTGGCCCAATACAAAATACCATATCTTTTTTTCTTATTAAGTCTATATATATTTTTTGACCAGGAGTTTTGGGTTTTATTCTCTTTCCTTTTGGTGAGATAAGGATGATTTCAGAGAAAGTGTCTCTAAGTTTCTCATATTCCCCATTCTTAATATATTGTATAGCAGTTTTTATCTCTTCCTTATTCAGAAGGATTCCTTTTTTCCGTTTAAGTTCTATAAGATCCTTAAGAAATACGTTAACACTTGAAGGGTATGAACTGGAGGAATATACGATTAAAAATTCCCCTGTAAATTTTATCTTTATGTCAAAGTCTTTGCTTAGCTCTTGTAAGAAGTTGTGATAATAACCAGAGAAGGAAACTGCCTCTTCTCCACTCCTAAATGATAATCTAACTTTCTCTTTTAAATCAGAGGTTTCTATACTTTTTCACCTCCTCTTCTTTGCCTTCTTCTTTCTTCTCTCAACTGATGGAGGAACGTAGAATTCCCTCTTTTTTATCTCACTAAGTATACCTTCTCTTTCACATTCTTTTTTAAACCTCTTTATTAAGCTATCGAGGTCTTCTCCTTCTCTTCTTTCGACTGCTGGCATTCTAAAATCTCACCTCCTTTCGCTATAGGGAAGTAGGAAAATTCTTTCTCTATCTTTCCATATACTACACCATTTTTAATGTTTTGTAAATATGTTATATAAAATTGATTTTCTTTTGCTAACTTGTTAAGTTCCACCTTTATATAATTTTCAGTGTATCCAGAATTCTTCCGCTCATTCAGAACCATTAATTTTTTCCCAATAAACTTATTTATTTCTTCCTTCATTACCTTTCTCACCATCTCTTTTAACATTATCTCTCTTTCTTTTATAACCTTTTTTGGAACCTCGTTTTTAAACTTTGCCGCAAGAGTTCCTTCTCTTTTAGAATATGGAAATATATGGAGTCGAATAAATCCTGCTTTTTTAACCACATTTACAGTTAAGTTAAAATCCTCTTTACTTTCACCAGGGAAACCAACTATTATGTCTGTTGTTACTGTTGCGTTTTTTACCTTCTTCTTGAACATCTCCACTTTCTTTAAAAACTCCTCTACGGTATACCTTCTTCTCATTAGTTTCAGTATTTTATTGCTACCGCTTTGAAGAGATAGATGAAGGTGGGGGCACACTTTTTCTCCCTTCATAACATCTATTAAAGGTTCATCAATGAATTCTGGATCTATAGAAGACAATCTCACTCTAAAATTGGCAGGGATTTTTGTAATCTCTCTAATAAGTGATACAAGATTTTCATTTCTTTCAAAGCCATAAAGTCCTATCTGAGTTCCTGTAAGAACTATTTCCTTATAGCCATTAGATATAACCTCTTCAACCTCTCTTATTACATCCTTGATTTTCTTTGATCTTACTTTTCCTCTAAGATAGGCAACTATGCAGTAAGAACAGAATCTATTACATCCCTCCTGAACCTTTATAAAAGCTCTTGTTCTTCCATAGAAACTTCTAATACTCTCTCTATAAGAAAAATTGCTTCCAGCTTCACCAAAGAGTGAAAGAATAACATTTCTAATATTCTTTTCATCCTTTAGTTTTAGGTAAGGAATTTCAGAATAGCCTGGAGATTCTTTTTCTGGAAGACAACCAGTGACAACAACCCTTCCTTTTAAAGAAAATTTTCTTATAAGTTTTTTACTCTCATTCTCAGCCTTTTCTGTTACGACACATGTATTTACAACAAACACATCTGCTTCATCTATTTTTCTGGTTATCTCGAATCTTTTGTCAACCAAAAGATTTTCTATCATAAGTTGGGTATCGTATTGGTTTACCTTACAGCCAAGCGTGTGAAAGTATACCTTAATTTTCTTCAACCTAAATCACCACTCTTAAAAAGTATAAGCGAAGATATAACTACAGGTGCAACTTCTGCTCTTAATATTCTATTGCCAAGACCAAGCGTAGTAAATCCGTATTCTCTTGCCATATCTATCTCTTTTTTACTCCAGCCACCTTCATTTCCAATAAGAGCGACAATCTTTTCATTTTTTATCTTAATATCTTTAAGAAATTTTTCCTTCTCAAGCTCCCAGAATAAAAACTTCTTCTCGTATTTAGTTCCCCATTTTTTGATAAATTCATAAAAATCCAATACATCATGAACTTCTGGAATTACGTCTCTTTTAGAAACCATTGCCTCTTCCTTTGCTATTCTCCTCCATCTATTTATTTTTTCCTTCCTTACCTTAACGATAGTCCTTTCAGAGATTATTGGAAAAAATTCCACAACACCAAGCTCTGTGCATGTTTTAATTACATCTTCAAATTTCCGCCCTTTTGGTAGCGATTGAGCAATAGATAGAGAAAGTCTTGGTTCAAAACTTACCTTTATTTTTTCTTTAATTCTTACTATAACCTTGCTGGGTTTAAATTCCTGTATCTCAGCTTTAAATCTTTCTCCTCTCCCAACCACAACAAAAATCTCTTCTCCTTTTTTTAACCTGAGTACCCTTATTATGTGATGAGCGTCTTCTCCTGTAATGCTTACAATATCACCTTTTTTTGATGGCACAAAGAATTGATGCACTATATTTGCTCCAGAGCTTTTTTTATTCTTATAGCATATCTTTCCAATAGTCTAAAGAGTTTTTCAAAATCCATTCTTTTTGGTGTAAAGAAACCTATTCCTCCTTCCACATACTCGTCTTTTAAATATGGAAGATTTATAAGAACGGTTTTCTCAAATGATAACTCCGGAGTCTCTTCTCCCAACAAGACAAGAAGTTTCTTGAACTCTGAAAGAAAGTTTATGAGCGAATTTGTCTTATCTCTATCTTCTACGAAAGAGACAAAAGTGTCTATGTCTTTTGAAAGTTTTACCTCCTCATAATTCAAAATATTTCTAATTCCTTTTATATACATTTCTCCAAGCTCTTTTCTTTTCTCCCTTTCCTTAATTACTTTTCTTATCTCAGATATAAGAATTGGATAAAGTTTTTCCCATTTTTCAATAAATTCATCTTTTGAGGAATTTATCCACTTTAGGATGTACTTCTTCATTTCGGCAAGTATCTCTTCTTCTATCTCCTCATCAGAATTTATTATATGTTCTTCTACTTTCTCTTCACCTATTATTATGAATAGGATTTTCCTGCTTGAACACTGAATAAGATGAACATTCTTAATCTTCTCAGTTATTGGAATTGTGTAGAAGAAAAAGGAGATTGCGTTTGTAAGCTTTGAAAGATGGGCAAGGAATGTCTCTATAGATAATTCTTTATCAAGGACTGTTAAATCTGTTATATCTCTATCTATTTTTAGAAAAGAAGCCATTCTCATTCTTTCTACGACTTTATTTATATAGAATTTTAATGCTTTATTTGTGGGAATTCTTCCAGATGATGGGTGGAGCTGATTCAAATATCTCTCTTCTTCTAATGAGGAGAAGTAGTTTCTTACAGTAGCAGGTGAAATATCAAGAGAATACTTAGTCACCAAGGTCTTTGAACCTACAGGCTGACCTGTCTCAAGATACTCTTTAACAAGGAGAAACAAAATATTCTCTTTCTTCTCTTTATATCCTCTCATCAAATACATTATATCAAAAGAGAGAATACCTCATTTGATAAAAGAATTCCTTCATTAGAAAGTTTTATAGTTTCCCCATCTTTTACTAAAAGATTCATCTTTTGAAGAGTTGTTAATTTATTAATAAACTCTAGCGAAAAGTCATCTAATCTATATTTTTTTAATGATACTTCCTTTATCAATCTTAAATTTAAAATAAAGAGCATCCTTTTTTTCTTGTCTTCGGATAGCTTTTCTATTCTCCTTATAGGGATAATTCCTTTATTAATCTTTTCTAAAAAGTGATATATCTCCTCATTTTTTGTCCATACTCCATTAAAATATGAAACACTTGATGCACCAAAACCTATATATTCATTTCCAAGCCAATAGTTCAAATTATGCTTGGATTCATTTCCCGGTTTAGAATAGTTTGAAATTTCATAATGAACATAGCCATTCTCATTCAAAAAATTTAATGTTTTAATATAGAGTTTTCTTTCCAATTCTTTAGGTATAGGTGTTATTTTTTTCTCTATTGCATCAAGATAAAGGGGTGTATCCTCATGATATTCAAGAGAATACACAGATACATGTTCCGGATTAAGTTTAACTGTTTCCTCAAGTGTATGTAAAAAGTCTCTTTCATCCTCTAAGGGAATTCCCATTATTATATCTATGTTTATATTTTCAAAATTCAATTCTCTCAATGTTCTGAACGAGTCTTTTATTTTCTCTGAGTTATGCACCCTCCCAAGAAGTTTTAATGAGCTATCATTAAAGCTCTGAGCGCCAAGGCTTATCCTGTTGATACCTATTTTTTTATATTCATATAACTTATCATCTCTTATAGTTTCTGGATTAGCTTCTAAAGTGATTTCTATATTTTTATAAAAACTTGAAATTTTGTAGAGAGTGCTGATTATTTTTTCCAAAAGATTAGGTTTTAAAAGACTTGGAGTTCCTCCCCCAAAGTATACTGTCTTTATTTCTCTGTTAAGTAGAAAATCTTTTCGTAAATTTATTTCTTTTATGACCGCATCTATATATTTATTAAACATATATTCTTTCCCAATAATGGAGTAGAAACTACAATAATTGCACTTTTTGATACAGAAAGGAATATGAATGTATACAGATATACTCTTCACTCTATTTTCATTATGGACAGAAAAGCTTCCTGTGGAATTTCAACTCTCCCAATCATTTTCATCCTCTTTTTCCCTTCTTTCTGTTTCTCAAGAAGTTTTCTCTTTCTTGTTACATCCCCACCATAGCACTTTTGAAGGACATTTTTTCTTAATGGTGCTATAGACTCTCTTGCAATTATTTTTCCTTCTATTTTTGCCTGTAGGACCACCTCAAATAGCTGCCTTGGAATTAATTTCCTCATTTTCTGAAGAACTTCTCTTGCCTTTCTATAAGCTTCATCTCTGTAGGCTATAAAGGAAAGAGCATCAACAGTTTTTCCGTTGACAAGTACACTTACCTTCACAAGGTCTCCTTTCTCCCAGGAGACAATTTCATAATCATATGAGCCATATCCCCTTGTGCCTGACTTTAAGGCATCGAAAAAATTCGTGACTATTTTTGAGAGAGGGATCGTATACACGAGAACAACTCTGTTTTCGTCTATGTACTTCATGTCAAGGAATCTTCCCCTTCTATTCTCCAGTATTTTCATCACATTTCCTATAAATTCAGAAGGAGTAACAATTTTTATTCTGGCAATAGGCTCGAGAGCCTCCTTTATTTTTACTGGATCAGGAAATTTTGATGGTGAGGTTATTTCTATTTCATCACCATTTTTAAGAACTGCTCTATATTTAACACTGGGGTAGGTTACTATAATCTCCTCTCCGTATTCTCTTTCCAGCCTCTCCTGTATAATTTCCATGTGAAGTGAACCAAGAAATCCACATCTAAAACCAGAACCTAAAGCATCAGATTCTTCAGGTTCATATACAAAGGATGGATCGTTAAGATAGAGTTTATCCATGGCTTTTCTTAAATCTTCATAGTTATCCTGGATTACTGGGAATATGCTTGCAAATACCACTGGTTTCATTTTTCTAAAACCGGGCATGGGTTTTGTATCGGGATAATCTGCTTCAATTATAGTATCTCCTACATTTACATCCTTTGTATCTCTTATCAATGCAGCAAAATACCCAACTTCTCCTGATTTAAGCTCTTCTCTTGGTACAAGGTTTAACTCAAAAACACCCACTTCTATAACTTCAAATCCCTTTTTGTTAGAGTAAAACATTATCTTCATTCCCTTTTTAATAATTCCTTCAAAAATTCTTACGTGAACAATTACTCCTTTGTACTGATCATAGTGGGAATCAAAAATCAAAGCTTTTAGAGGTTTCTCATAGTTAACTTCAGGTGGAGGTATCTCTTCTACTATTCTCTCCAAGAGTTCTTTTACTCCATCACCTGTTTTAGCACTTACAAGGGAAACATCCTTGACACCTGTAAGATTTATCAAGTCCATCTCTACTTCATCCAGCATTGCAGCTGGAAGGTCAATTTTGTTGATAACAGGAATAACTTTTAACCTATTCTCCTTTGCAAGAAGATAGTGAGAGAGAGTTTGAGCTTCAATTCCCTGAGAAGCATCTACAAGAAGAAGTGCACCTTCACATGCTGAAAGACTCCTTGAGACTTCATAACTAAAGTC
>Ga0190359_1000730_pt1 | contig 21857 bp, 18 predicted proteins | sample 48721823_MG_FD_161269 | JGI IMG/M metagenome (GOLD analysis project Ga0190359, IMG submission 161269) | Hydrothermal vent microbial mat bacterial communities from Southern Trench, Guaymas Basin, Mexico - 4872-18-2-3_MG | ecosystem: Environmental > Aquatic > Marine > Hydrothermal vents >... | reverse complement strand
AATGGGCTACCACCCTGACGGATCTCCGCAATCGCACCCGGCTCGGTGCAGGGCCGTGCCAGGGGACTCGCTGTGCCATGCGGGCAATCGCAGTCCTCGCAGAGGAGCTGGGCTTGAGCGCGAGAGAGGCTCAAGAGGAGCTGATCGCTTTCCTTGAGCGACGCTGGCGTGGAAAGCGACCTGTGTTTTCGGGTTCAAGCCTGGACCAGGAAGAGCTCAACCAGGCATCTTATTTCGGGGTGGCCAATCTGGCGCAGTTGGTGGAAAGTCAAGGCCGTGAGCGATAGAGTTATATCCGCGGACCTGGTCGTGATCGGATCGGGGCTGGCTGGCACTGCCGCGGCTCTGGCCGCGCGAGACAAGGGTCTGGAGGTTTGCCTCATCGCATCCGACCGGGGCGCAAGCGCAATGAGCTCCGGAGCACTGGACCTGTGTGGAGATCCGTGCTCAGTCCCGGGCCACCCGGAGGGAACCAACAGGGAATTCTCGCATAATCTCAGGGCGCTACTGCTCAGGAATCCCGATCATCCTTTTCATCTGTTGTCCGAATCAGAGGACTCGCATGCCGGGATCATCGCGCTCTTTGAGAAAGCCCTGTCCGCTATTTTCAATACGCAAGCCTATAGCATGATCAGCGGCTCCACGGAGCGGCCTCTTCCCTTTCTCACCAACCTCGGCACATTCAAATTCTCCGCGTTTGCACAGAGGCTTACCGCAATCCTTGATGATCCTTTACTTGCACGGCCTCTTGCCATTGGCTTTTTTGAATCTGCGGACTTTGACCCGCATTACTGGCTCAAGGCCGCGAAGGCCAATGCGGAAATGATCGGGGTCTCCATTGAGCCTGCTGGCGCGGTAACAGCCCGGCTAGAGATGGGAAGCGAGATGTCATCGCTGGAGATGGCAAAGCGCCTTGAAGGCAAACGCGATGCCGAGGTCTTCGTGGACAGGATCGCACGCGTAAAGGGTCGCTTCACAGATGCCTCGGCCGCGGTTATTCCTGCGGTCCTGCCTTTCTCACGCCGGGATCAGATTCTTGAAGACTTAAAGGAAAAAACCGGCTTAACCTTTCTTGAAATCCTTTCCCTGCCGCCATCGGTCCCTGGTCAGCGTCTTTCAGAGTGGATGGCAAAGAGGCTTGAGAAGGAATCCGTGATCCGTGTCCTCGGCAAGGTCTGTGGCTATCGCGCGGAGGGCAAAAAAATCCTCTCACTTGATGTCGAGTCATCCAGACAGATCAAGGTTGAAGGGTCTGGTTTTATCCTTGCATCAGGGTCATTCCTGGGAGGTGGCCTGAAAAAAGACTCTCGTTTCCGCGAGACTATCTTCGACCTGCCGGTATTTTGCGATAATCGAATCTTACGAGAGACATTTGCCGAAAAGCTCACAGGGGTGTCCATTCGCGGCCCGCATCCGCTTTTTGGTGTTGGCATCAAGGCTGACAGGGAGCTAAGACCGATTGGCCTCGACCGTGAGCCTTTATTCGAGAACCTGCGTGTGGCTGGCTCTATCCTTGCAGGAAGCAATTATCTCGTTGACGGCACCGGCGCGGCCGTGGCGCTCGCCACCGGGTTTCATGCCGGGAGCCTTTGATGGTAAGAATGAAAGCTCACCTTCATATATTTTCTTTTCAATGTTCGTCTTGAATTCCTTGTTTCCAACAAAAAATAAATTTTAATATTTTCCATCGGATTCCAGGGATACCACTATATCTGGCTAAAGCTCGTTTAGAGGAAACCTGTATTCCCTTCCTTCATCATCATAGAAGATTACATGGGTGTATTCCTTGAATTTATACTCGTCCATCCAGCAGTAGTAACTGCAAGATTGGCCGGGCTTGAGCCGAATACTTCCGTGGGGCATGAGGTAATCAACCCGCTTGATGTTACCCCGGCCTCCTTCGGAAAACCCGGCGAGAAAGTCGCAAAAGCTTGGCACGGTCAAGGGGATCTCGCCCTGGTTTGTCAGTTGTATCTCAAGGTTCTGATCAGGATAGTTACAGCACTTCTTGGAAAATATATCCTCACAGGCCGATCCAATGATCACCTTGATCTTAAGCATGGCCTCAAGAACCCTGGCTTTTGATCAGTTCACTTTCCGAGAATCGCCACACTGCAGACGCTCAATCCGGGAAAGCCGCCCAGGTTATGCGTAAGCCCGATCTTGGGGTCCTTTATCTGTCGCTTGTCCGCCCGGCCCTTTAGCTGGAGATACATCTCATAAAGCATACGCAGGCCCGATGCGCCTATGGGATGGCCAAAGCACTTCAGGCCTCCATCCGGCTGACAAGGGACCTTTCCATCCAATTCGTAAAATCCTTCCTCAATATCCTTCTTTGCCTTGCCCCGCTCGGAAATCTGGAGGTCCTCGTATGTGGCCAGTTCGGTTATGGAGAAGCAATCGTGGACCTCCATCATGCTGATTTCTTCCCGCGGCTTTTTTATCCCGGCCTCCTTGTAGGCCTTGATCCCGGCCCTGTATGTGGTCTCTACATGCGCGCCGTCCCACTCGCTGAACATTATCTCCTCCCCCGAGGTGACTGCTATCTGGAGGGCCTTGACAAGGATCGCCTCTTTCTTCAGGCTCTTTGCTATCTCCGGCGTGGTCACGATCGCGGCCGCGGCCCCGTCGCTGACACCACAGCAGTCGAATAAGCCGAGCGGCCAGGAGATGATAGGCGCATTCAGCACCTGATCAATGCTTACCTCCCGGCGCAGATGCGCCTTGGGATTCAATGATCCGTTATGATGACTCTTCACCGAGATCTTGGCCAGAGTCCGCTTGCCCTCGTCCGGGCTGAGCCCGTACTTGTCAAAGTACCGCGTAGCCATCATGGCAAATCCGCCTGGTGCAGTCATGTTCGGATGCATGAGCCGCTGAGATGTGCCCATTGCCTGGCCGAAATCAGGCAGGCCCCCGTAGCCGATGTCCTTAAGCTTTTCCACGCCCAGTGCCAGCGCAATATCGGTCGCTCCCGATGCCACTGCATAACATGCCCCGCGAAATGCCTCTGTTCCGCTTGCACAAAAGTTCTCCACTCTTGTCACCGGGATAAAGGGAAGCTTGAGTGCGACCGACATCGGGCACGCGCTCTTTCCCACATTGACCTCGTCAAAGCATGTGCCGAACCATGCCATGCCGATCTCGTTCTTTTCAATACCTGCATCCTCCAGACACTCGGTGAAGGCCTCCACCATCAGATCATCCGGCCCCTTGTCCCATAGCTCTCCGAACCTGGTACAACCCATGCCTATGATCGCTACTTTATCTTTTATTCCCTCTGCCATGACCCATACTCCTTTCTTATCCTTCCTTGACAGGAACTACTTTCCAGAAATACCCATGGACCCCGCGTCCCTGGTCAAGGTATTTCCGGCGGAAAGTCATCTCAATCGGCTGACCAACCTTTAGTTCCTCCAGCGTGCAGTCAGTGAAGTCCAACCAGGTGCGGCCTCCTCCCTCAAAATCCACAATGCCGTAGATCGCAGGTGGATCAAAGCTGAACGCCAGCATGTCCCCGGTGTAGGTAAAAATCTTTCCCGGCTTATCGGAAAAGCGGTAATCTTCGTATTGATCCACTGCGCCGCAATCCGGGTTTGGACAGATGCGCTGTGGCGGGAATGCAGGTGTTCCGCAATGTTTACACTTGGATCCTATAAAACCCAAGACTGCCCTGCGATTACGATACAAGGTAGTTAAAGCCGTAGGTGCTGGACTCTCGCCCCGAATACCCACCTCCACGGGTATCATGTCCCGGAATACACAGTATTTCTCATAGCTCGCAAGCTCCGCCTTCTTGGCGAGATGCCCCTTGACCCCTTTACGATCCCGGAGCTTTTCAATAGCATCGGTAACCTCGAATACCAGGGCATCACTGCCGGAGCCATAACTTGCCACAAGCAGTTTATCTCCGGGCTTGGCCTCTTCCAGGGCCGCGATCAGCATCAATAAAGGATGCGCGGTGCCAGCGTCCCCGACCACTGCATAAAGGTTGTCCTGGACTTTCTCCGGAGCCGCGCCCAGCTTCTTGCCGATACCAGCATGCACCCTGTTGAAATGGCAAGGATAGATCACCTTGGCGAAATCCTTGATCTCAAGCCCTGTCCCCTTCAGCACGCCATTGATGGACTCGGGTATGAACTTGCTGTAACCCTCGTCCCTGATCCAGCGCTCTTCCCAGGTGCGGTCGAACTTCGCGTCCGAAGACCGGTAGTGATCCACAAAATCACGGGAAAAGGAGTAAGCCCCCTTATACTCCGCGATCACATCCTCGCTCCCGAGTAGCAAAGCCGCACCGCCGTCTCCGAAAAACATCTCCTGCAGACTTCCTATTTTCCCGAGACGGCTATCCGCACCGGCGACCATCACATTCTTGACCCCTCCGCTCTTGACCGTGTCCAGCCCTGCTATCATTGCGGAGGTGCCGGCCTTGAGTGAATCGCTGAAATCAGCGCTCCTTATATCAGAGCGCATGTCCAGAGCCGCGGCCACGATAGAGGCATTCTCACGCTCCCGGTATGGAAGCGTAGTCGAGGCCAGATAAAGAGCATCAACCCCGTTTCGCTCAAAACCCTTTATGCAGTCCAGACTCGCAGAGACCGCCATGGTAATGCTGTCCTCATCGTAATTGGCCACCGCCTTCTCACCTTGTGCCACACTCATGATAACCGGATTGAACCAGCCCATGGTCATGAAAACATTCATGCGGGGCATCCGGTAGCGCGGCACATAGGCACCGTAAGAGGTTATCCCGATCATTTCATCATCTCCCTTTCATTAGATTACTACTGAGATTTAGAACTCTTTGCCTTTCCGGCACCCTTACCTGGAATTTATCTCTACCATGTTTGTCCAGCCTTGTCAAAAAGAAATTACTGTCGGCACCGTATATATAGCTTTCCAGACTTGAGAGCCTTTTGTCCTTGCCTTCGTGCGCAAAATCTGATTAGATTAAACAAAGCGGTGATTTGCGAGAAAATTCAATAAAGGACGAAGGAAAGTGAGTGAAAAGCCTGTATATGACAGGCTGTCGGAGAAGATATTTTGTGGGGGCTCGAGGCTTGTCCCCGAGCTTTTCCGGATGCTTGCGGATGAAAAGAATGCCGAATTGATGCTTGCCAGGCCAGGCCCCGTGTCCGACCTTGCCCAGAAGACAGGGCGGAGTGAGAAAAATTTAGAAAACAGCTTGAAAAACCTCTTCCGCAAGGGCCTGATCTTCAAGTCCAGAAAGCCCGAGGGAATAAAGTACCGGATGTGCCGGGACCTTATCCAGCTCCATGATGCAAGCATTGTCTGGCCCGAGGCCATCACCCTGGAAGCGACAAAGGATAAAGAATTTATTCCGCAATAAGGTGTGGGAATATAAATACGCCACAACATAATCATGTGTCCTGAAGGGCCGGCTCAAGCCCTTGAGAGGGCGAATCTCTATATTTCTCGAAACAGGGTTTTATTCGGGGTCGTGGTGTTTCTACTCGCGCTCAGTCTCCGGCTCGCCTACCTCAACCAGATACACCAAGGCATTTACCATAATATTTTAAAAATGGAAGGTACGGATTGCTTCACCTTCATCCGGTGGGCCTTTGCCCTGGCCGAGCAGGGCTTGCTCGCGCCGATAGACATCACACAGTCAGCATTATATCCCTACTTTCTCGCCTCTCTCTTCAAGATGTTCGGCACAAAGGTTTATATAGCCCGTCTCGCGCAGATGATCCTCGGATCTCTTACTTGCCTTATGGTGTTCCTCATTGGAAAACGAGGCTTCTCCCCCCTGGCCGGACTGATTGCCGGGGTTCTGGCCGCGGCCTACGGGCCACTGATATTTTACGACGGGGTCATCCTGCGGGCCAACTTGATAACATTCCTCAATACACTGCTCGTCTTGCTCATGCTCTTTTCCCAAGAAAGGCTCAGCCCGGCCAGAACGCTTGCTATCGGCTTTATATACGGCCTGTGCATACTGGCAAAACCCAGTATCATTATATTTGTCCCCGGCATCATGGTGTGGTTCTGGCTGATCGCTAAAGAACTCGGGACCGGGAAAAAAGCCCTGCTTGCGACCGGCGTCATGGCCATCGGAACATTCATTCCGCTTTCAGTTATGTTTGCAAGAAATGCGGCCCTTCTCATCCCTGCATTCTCACTGACTACCAAGGGCACTACCGAATTCATCAGCGGCAATGTCCCGGAAAGCCCTGGCATTGGCTGGGTTATCCCTGACTCTGCCGGGGAGATTGTGGAGAGATCTGACGGAAAGATGCCCAGGGTCATCTTGGAGGTGCTGAAGGAGAACCGCGAACACCCGGGGGCCTTTATCCGTCAGCAGTTTCGGAAACTCGGCGCTTTCCTCAATGCTTACGAGTTTCCGAATAATGTCAACATCTATGTGGAGAAAAGATACGTCCCTTTCATGCGCCTGCCATGGCCCGGATTAAGTCTTGCGCTGGCATTCGGTCTTATCGGTCTGGCCTTCGGTCTGAAAAGGTGGAGAGAGATATTCCCACTTTACGGATACCTCTTCCTGTATTCCATCGGCACAGTGGCATTCTATATCCTTGCCCGATTCCGCATGCCAGTGATTCCGGTCCTGATTGTATTCGCCGGCGCCGGCGTATTGATAATCCTTGAAACCCTTCTGGGCCGTCAATGGCTCCGCACCATTTTACTCCTGGGGCTTGCCGCCCTCGCAGGCATCCTGTCCAGACCGCATCAGGACGACATGCTTATGGTATCCGATTACCACAACATGGCCCGCTATCACCTCATCTCCGGAGAGCCTGAAAAGGCCGCAGAAATATGGCAGGAAGGCATAGACCGGGCCCGGGAAATCTTGATTCAGAAGCCATCGGCCGAATCTCACTACCGGGTCGCTCTGTTCCTGGTAAAGGTCGGAGGAGACCTCAATGAGGCCCTGGAACACCTCCGCGAAGCAGAAGGAATGGACCCTCCCACCTACCTCAAAGCCAGCATAAATAGATTGAGGAGAACCATCCAGCAGTCACGAGTCATCATGGAGACGAAGAAGAGATAAGATCAATTCCCAGATTCTGCAAGAACTCTTCAAGCCTCTGCGGTGAGAGGCTTGTTTTTTGAGGTGATTATGATATATTATTTCAGGTCGTTTCAGATTGAGCGTGGTAAATTTCGCAAATGGTAGATCTGCTTCAGAAGGTTCTTGAAGGCGGGGGTCTTAGTCTGACCTGGCTCGGAATGGGAACAGTCTTTTTTTGCCTGCTTGTACTTTATCTCTTTTTCGCGGGCACCGGATTCATGGTAAAACGCCGCGCAGGCGGAAGGGAATTGGTGAAGGACAAGCCTTCCGGCTATGATGAAATAGTGGTAGAAGGGGATGAGTTGCAAGAGGTTTCGGGCGAGGTGTCTGCGGCTATAGGGATGGCTCTGAATTCAACCCTCGCAAGGACCGGACCGATGCCGTCTTACTTCTCGGAGAGCGCGGTCGGAACCTGGAGGATAACCGGCCGAATAGCCCAGCATGCCCGAAGCAGATTCCGGGAAAGATAAATAGTGTAATCGCGGATTTCCAAAGGATTCGGAGGACATGTCAAAGTTCGAATACGAGATCAACGGTATCCTTTACAATGTGGATATAAAAGAGGTCTCCGGGGGCCATGCGCGTGTAGAGGTCAACGGGGTTGAGTATCTTGTGAAGATCAAGACTGCGAAGAGCCTGGGGAATCCGTCGCGTTCCATTGGGACCAGTCCGAATCCTTCAGGGGCAATGCCGGTGAGTGAGTCAAGGCCTGTGGTTGCCCGCAAGGAGACCCTCAAGGGAACGAGTGACATGGAAGGCTTTGCGATTACGTCCCCGATACCGGGTGTGGTGGTTCAGGTGCTGGCCAACCCGGGGGACCGGGTAAAGACCGGAGATGTGGTGGTGGTTATCGAGGCCATGAAGATGGAAAACAACATCACTGCTTTACGGGGCGGAGTGGTCAAGGATGTCCATGTCCACCCGGGCAGTGAGGTCCAGGAAGGCAACATCCTCATCGTTTTATCGGAATCCTGACATGACAGATCATTTTAATTTCACCGACATCATCGGCGCGGCCCATCTATCCTATCAAAACATCATCATGTACGCCGCGGCTTTCACTTTCTTCTACCTTGCGATCAAAAAGCATTACGAGCCGCTTCTCCTTATCCCTATCGGCTTCGGGATTCTCCTTGCAAACATCCCGCCCATCATTATTCACGGCGAACCGATTTACTTCATAGATGTCAATAACCCCACCAGCGCCATGTATTACATCTATTTCGGGGTGCTGAAGGGGATATATCCGCCATTGATATTCCTCGGCATCGGAGCAATGACCGACTTCTCGCCCCTTATCTCCAACCCGAGACTCATGTTGCTCGGGGCCGCGGCCCAGTTCGGTATATTCATCACCTTCATCGGCGCCCTCGCCTTCGGGTTCATCCCCAGGGACGCGGGAGCCATCGCCATCATCGGAGGAGCCGACGGGCCTACCGCCATCTTCTTGAGCTCCATGCTCGCTCCGGATTTGCTCGCACCTATCGCCATCGCGGCATATTCCTACATGGCCCTGGTGCCGGTGATCCAGCCGCCAATCATACGCCTGCTTACCACCCGCAAGGAAAGGCTTATCCGGATGCCAAAGCCACGGGAGGTCTCGAAGTTCGAGAAGATGATATTCCCGGTCGCGGTGTGCCTCGTTGCATGCATCATTGCTCCCGGAGCCGCTATCCTTCTCGGACTGCTCACCTTCGGAAACCTCCTTAAGGAGTCCGGCGTCACAGAAAGACTGGGCCGCACCGCGCGCACAGCCTTCGTGGACATCGTAACCATCCTCATCGGACTCAGTGTCGGAGCAAGCGCATCCTCGCAGACCTTCCTGACCAGACAATCCCTGCTCATCTTCACGCTCGGGGCCTTCAGCTTCATGATCGCCACGGCCTCCGGGCTCATCTTTGCAAAACTTATGAACCTCGTATCCAAGAACAAGATAAACCCGCTGATGGGCGCGGCCGGGGTCTCTGCTGTTCCCGATGCCGCGCGCGTCGCTCAGATGGAAGCCACGAGAGAAGACCCCACAAACTTCATCCTTCATCACGCCATGGGCCCGAATGTCGCTGGCGTCATCGGCTCAGCAATAGCCGCAGGCGTGCTCTGGGCCGTGCTGGGATAAAATTCAGGCAGATGTAGTATTCACCCGGATTCCCATTCGCTCCATATCCTTGATCAAGCGTTTTGGATCAACCAGTTGTCCCATCACGATGCCCGAATTTTCTGGAAGGAAATCACCGCAAAGGGCTATGCGGAAAGATAGTATCAAGCCAATCGGTATTTTCCGCCATCATCTTTTGCCTCGCCGCGGGCTATCATGCGCTCAAGGTGCTTTCTCATTATCGCCCATTCCCCGGTATCGTAAAAGCTCTTCGGCTCCCGAACCCTCTTGTAAACGATCCGGGCCTCGATGATCTCATCCATGGTGCGCGGCTCAACAAGAAGGCCGCGGAGTTTCTTGTCGCGCTCATCTATCACGGCCAGGTAGCTCTCGCAAAGTGAATCAATGCTTCCCTCGATAATCCCGTGCTCGTGACCGGTGATAAAGAACCTGGCAGGGTATTTCCGCACCCGCTCAACCGATGCGATGAAATCATCAATGTCAGAGACAAGATCGCCATACCACGGCCCGAATTTTGTGAGGTCAATGTCAGCGAGGAAAAGGATTTCTTCTTGCGGAAAGAAAAAGCATGAATGGCCCCAGGTATGTCCCGGTGCATGCACAACCTCGGCTCTGGTCTCTCCGAAATTCAGGATGTCTCCGTCATTGAACACCCTTTCGGGCTTGCGCTCAATAAAATGAAACTGCCCTCGGAGGGTCTTGCGCCACTCTTCCATATATTCTTTTGAGGGCAGGCCATACCAGGAAAGAAAAACATCCTCGGAGGAAAAGGCCTCGGCTTCCTTTTCAGGGACCCACAGCTCGGCCTCCGGGAAGAGGTAGTTGAAGGTAAGGTGATCCTCGTGAAAGTGGCTGTTTATGATCACATCCACTCCCGGGTCGGCCTTGAGCGTGCGAAGCGCATTTTCATCAGAGGCTGGATCAATAACCGCCTTGAGCTCATCGTCAATGAAGAGCGAGTTACAAAAAGGATACCGGCCATTGTTCCCGCCTTGAATAAAGAGGATTCTGCCAAACCGCCTTTGCTCCATGGATCAATTTCCTTTGTGGAAAAATCCTGAAAGCCCGACCAGGCTGATCAACAAGGATGACGCCGCCACGAAGAATCCAAGCACAAGAGCCGCATCCAGGCCGAAAAGCGGGATGGTAAAGGCTGAGATGATCAATGCCCCGAAGGCCGCACCGAGGTGATCCGCGCTGTTGATCCAGCCAGCCGCGCTTCCCACCCTGTCCGAGCCGGATAAAAACAGGGCCGCGGCCGCGGGAAAGATGAACCCCGATGCCAGGGCCAAGACAAAAAGGATTGAGACAAGGATCACGAAGGTGATGGTCCCGCTGAATTGATGTCGGATGAGAAAGGGAACAACCCGAATCAGGATTAAAGGAATTAGCGTGAGAATCGCAAGTGCGCCAAGAAAACATTGCTCCAGGCCTCTCGGTCTTCGCTTAAGCATCTTCGCGGCTTGCTCCCATGTCCATGCGCCTGCGGCAAGTCCGATCATGAAGGAAGCCACGATCAGCCCGAGCAAATGATATACATATCCGTGAATCACCTGGAAGGCTATCATCACCACAACCTCCATGGCCATGGTAAGGAAACCGCTTGCCAAAACCGCGATCACGGCCGATGCCCGAGCCCTCCGTCTGAAGGCAAGCGGTATCCCTGAGAGAAGAAGGACTAAAGGGATAAAGACCAGACTGATTTTCGGAAGAGCCATCATTAATTCCAGGATGCCGCGGTAGGAAGGCTGGGCTTGCTCAAGCCAGAGCGCCAGGCCCAGAAGATAGCCGCTCGGCTTCAGGTCAAAATTAGGGAAAACATCTGAGACGGAATCGAGTCGCGCCTTCACTGATTCAAGCCTTTCATCGCTGAGGTCGGCTTGGAGGAAATACTCCCGGACAAACCTGGTCCGGATGCCCTTTTGCCTCAGCGAGGCCGTAATTCTTTCCGGATCATGGCTCAGCAAAGCCGCCTCATCACCGGCCACCAGGTAATTCACACCCAGCGGCAGGATCACCACCCTGTCGAACACTGAATCAAGGCTTGTTGAGATGGTTCCAAGAAGCAGTGCCTGTGCCTGGCTCAAGTAGTTGCCGGAGGTCCCGGCAGTGAGACCGAAGACCCCTCCCTTGTTCAGCCTGGACTTTACCAGCTCGAAGAATTCCACGGTATAAAAGCGGTTGAGCCGGGCCGTCTCAGGGGCCGGAAGGTTAAGAAGCACCGCGTCATACCCGGACCCGGCCAGCTTCAGGTGCATCCTGCCATCCTCATGATAGACATGAATCCGCGGATCGGAAAGAAGGCCCTTCATTGCAGGGATGAAGCGCTCTTCAAGCACGGTCAGATCAGGGTCAATCTGCACATAATCAAGGCGCTCGAACTGATGCTTCATTATCTCAGAGGCCACCTCCGCAAGCCCTCCCCCGATCAGCAAAATCCTCCGGGGATTCTCGCACATGCTTAATGGAAGGTGCACCATGTATTCCGCGGGTTCAGGCAACGGATGCGTAAAGGCAGGGACCCCGTCAGTATAAAAGGTGACCTCACCCGAACTCTCGGTCACCGCAAGTTCGCCGTATCGAGATTCCTTGACGATCAGGAGGTTCTGATCTTTCCAGCGCAGGCCTTCGGCAATCCTCCCCAGGCCCCGGTCTTTGGGGATCACGAGACCGAATAGGGAAAGCAAGACTAGCAGGACAAAAGCCTTGCGTAGCCAGCCGGCTGGCAGGGCAAGGCAGGCCGCGGCAAAGAGAATGGCCATTAGCAGGTGCACCTGGAGGAAAAGTGAAACTCTTCCTGCAAGGATGAAACTGAAAGCCGCTCCGCCCAGGCAAGAACCCAGGGCCTCCCATAAATAAACGCGGCCAACCGCGGCAGAGATTTCCTCTATCATCCGACAACAGAGGTTGAAGGCAAACCCGAGCGCAAAGCACAGCGGCCCTGTGATGATAAAGGACGCAAGTATGACCACCTCAACTCCCACGATCTCGGCATGGGTATATCCGAGCCAGGGCTTGATGGTATAGGTCAAAAGCATGGTCGCGGGTAAAAGCAGGGCGGAAAGGAAGAAGACGACTGCAAGGGTCTCGCGCGGCCTTGCGAGCCGGTCCGAAGATCGAGCCAGGACAGCGCTACCAAGGCCTGTCCAGATCATCCAGCCTGCGAGCGCGGCCCCGATGGTAAGCTCATTCCCTGAAAAGACGGACATAAGACGGCGCATGAGCATTACCTGGGCCATCACCGAGATCATGCCCAAAGAGGCAAACACCAGCCGCATACTTGCTCTCTCGGGTTTCATCAGAATAGTTTGAGCTGGGCTTCGGCCTTCGGAGCCTTGCGAGAAGGCAGGGCCGCTCTCCGGGTCAGTTCTTCTTGTATATCCTGGAGGAATGGCGAGGGTGATCGCTCTTTTACCGGGCCGAATAGTGCCCGCTTCTTTGCCCTTGTGAGATAGAGCCAGCGCCTGGCACGGGTCATACCGACATAAAACACCCTTCGCTCTTCCTCGATCTCCTTTTGTGAGCGCTCACCCGAAAGGTAAGGTATGATCCCCTGTTCACACCCGATGATGAAGACCGCATCAAATTCCAGCCCCTTGGCCGCATGCAAGGTCAGCAGGGCAACCCGGTCAGCCCTTTCATCATAAAAATCCTGCGGGCTTGCAAGGGCCATGCTTTCCAGGAACTGGTCCATGTTCAGCCTGAAGGGTCCCCCGGCTTTTTGCAGGAATTTTCGCGCCGCGATGAGGCTGTCGCTTTTTGGCAGGGGAAAGTGCGGAAGATCGAGTACCCCGTCAATCAAGTCGGCTATCAATGTTTTCCCGATTTGGCTTTTTAGATTTTGCAGGTGGCCTGCCAGTTCCCTGTGCCTCTTCTTTAGACCCTCCCATAAAGGCAGGTTTTGTTTCCGGCAAAATGCCGAGAATTTTTGAAACGCCTCCGGCCCTTCTTTGGCGAGCAGGAACTCCAGTGCGCCCCTGGCGGTTATCTCGCAATCCGGCATCATGAGAAAACCAAGAACCGCAAGCAGGGGCTTAACATCCTCACTGGCCAAAGGCGCGTCCCCGACTTTCTGAAAAGGAATTCCGGACCGCTCAAAAGCCTCCAGGAACGGCTTGCTCAGTGCATCCATTCGATAGAGCACTGCGAATTCGGAAAAGCTCATCCCCCCTGCATCTTCCCGCGAGTCCACCCTGCCTGAGTCAAGCGAGAAGAACCCTGTCCCGCCAACCATCTGCTCGATCTGGTGGACTACAAACTCCGCTTCCGCCCTCTCGCTCGCAAGCTCGGCCAGTGCGAGCTTTGGACCGGGAACATCCGAGAAAAACCTCGGCCTCTCCGGATTCGAAAGATGTATGATCACCTGTTGAGAAGCCTTCAGGATGCACTCGGAAGACCGGTAATTCTTCTCCAGATGAAAAATTTTAGACCCGGGATAGTCTTTCGAGAAACTGAAAAAATACTTGACCTCCGAGCCGCGGAAACCGTATATGGACTGATCCGGGTCCCCGATCACGCAGAGATTCTCGCCCGAACGCGAGATCAGCTTGACCAGTTCATATTGTGCGTGGTTCAAGTCCTGATACTCGTCAATGGAGATGGAATCAAATCTTGCCTGCCACCTCCTGCGGATAGCCTCATTTGCTTTAAACAGTCGCACCGGGACCAGGATCAGATCATCGAAATCCAGGGCATGGTTCTTTTTCAGAGATTCCTGGTATGCGCGATAGAAAGCCGCAAATTCTCCAGACCCTTCGGATTCCCACTCCTCTTTCCGCGGCCCTTCAGGCAAGTCATCCGGCAGGATAAGCATTTGCTTTGCATTCGATACCTGCGTGAGCGCCGGTCGCAGATTCATCCGCGAGCGAGTACCTGTAATCTCCGAGAGAACCTCCAGCCGTTGATCCTCACTGAGGATGACAGGGTTCGGCGGAAGGCCCAATCCCTCGGCCTCTTCCCTGATGATGAGAAGGCCAAGGCTGTGAAAGGTCTTGATCGTGATCACGCTATATGCCTCCGGCTCCGTGATCAACACCCGAAGCCTCTCTGCCATTTCATCTTTAGCCTTGTTGGTAAAGGTGATGGCAAGGGTCTTCTCCGGACGGACTCCTTTTTCCAGAATCAGGTATGCGATGCGATGGGTGAGTGTCCTGGTCTTGCCCGCGCCGGGTCCGGCCACGATCATTATCGGGCCTCGTTCCGCCTTCACCGCCTGCACTTGCTCCGGGTTGAGCCCGGCCATCAGCGGTGAAGCCGAAGCCTGCGGCGAGACCTTGCTGAAGGAAGAAGGAGAAGGATGATGAGGATTTTCCTGATCTAAATGGCCGGGTGTTCCAGGCGTGCTTTCAGGGATAATTCTCTCGGAGCCCTTTTTTTCCTCTTTCGCTGGTCTGCTCTTCCCGGCAAAAAGCATCATCTGGGATGAAAGGCTCTTTAGCTCCCCCTTCTCGAATAGTGTGATGGTTCCGTATTCTCCGTCATAGCCTTCCTTGATGATGACTTTTCCCACGCGCATCCTGCGGATCGCCTCGGCCACAAGCTCGGACTCAGCCGCGATGTCCTCAATCGGCATCCGCTCAAGTATTGCAAGCTCCGGCCCAAGACGCTCTAGCAGACGGATGTATTCACCCATCACCTTCTTGCTGGCCTTTCCCACCTGAACTATCTCAGAGATGATCTCCGGAAGCGGGATAAGACTGCGATAGTCTGGTGCGCCTGAAGGCTTTATCCCGAGGTCCCGGTCGGCCAACTCCTCGATTCGGTGCATCACCCCGACAGTCACCGGCTTGTCGCACACGGGGCAAAGGCCGCCGCGCTTGCGCGTCTCGCGTGGAGACAGACACATGTTGCACTTGCGGTGCCCGTCGAAATGATATTTTCCTTCCTGAGGAAAAAACTCGATCGTGCCAAGATACCGCTCGGGATCGCGGCTTTCCAGGGCTTTGCGGATGGCGAAGAAGGACAGGTCCGTGTTGAATACATTAGCCTCCCGTGCAAGATTCGGCGCAGAGTGCGCGTCGGAATTAGATACCAGTGCGTAGCGGTCCAGGCTGGAAAGCCGCCAGTTCATTGCCGGATCAGAGCTGAGACCGGTCTCCAGGGCGAAGATATGCGGAGCGAGGTCCTCGAAGCATTCTTCCACGGAATCAAACCCGGACTTGGAACCCAGCATGGAAAACCACGGAGTCCAGATATGTGCTGGAATAAGGAAAGAACCCTCCGAGCTCTCCAGCACGATCTCAAGAAGGTCTTTCGAGTCCAGCCCCAGGATGGGCCGTCCGTCCGAGCGTATGTTGCCGATGCGCTCCAGAGCCAGATTGATCTTCTCCGCACTTTCCATGTCCGGGGCCAGGATAAGATTATGCACCTTTCGCACACGGCCGCCTTTCTTGTAGATGTTTGAGATCTCCACACTCAGCATGAACCGGACAGGCAAATGCGAGGCAGGTGTCCAGGAATCATCGGCATGTCCGAAGGATCCGGAGGAGCTGCGATCGGCCTTCAAGCGAAAAAGGCCCGGCTCCGCAGGCTCGAGCCTGTCCTTGATCTCCGAAAACCATGCGGGATAAGTGAAGTCCCCGGTTCCGACCACGGTCACGCCTTTACGCATGGCCCATAGCTCCAGGTGTTCAAGGTCAAGATCACGGCTCGTGGCCCGTGAAAAGCGGGAATGGATATGAATATCCGCTACAAATCGCATCTGGATTCCCTGGTTGAATTCTAGCCAAGGCATAAGGCCAAGTCAATGAAGGGGGACGAGGGAACGCGACTTGACGCGCTTGCCAGCTTGCGCTATTTTTGCATAGAGGTTCAATATGAAAGTTGCGATTATCGGGCCGGGTGCTATGGGTTGCCTGTTCGGGTATTTTCTTTCTCAATCCGAAAACGAGGTCTGGCTCCTGGATTACAGGCCGGAGCGTGCGAGCCTGATAGCACACGAGGGCATCCGCGTTGAGACCAAGGAAGGAATCCTGCAGACAAAGGTTCCGGTTACAGTAAATCCCCTGGAGATAGAACACCCTGACCTGATCATAATCTGCGTGAAGGCCTACGCCACAAAGACCGCGGCCGAGCAGGCACTCGCTATGATTGGCAAGGAAACCCTGGTGCTTTCCCTGCAAAACGGACTGGGAAATGTAGAGACCATGATGGAATTCCTGGGCGAGGAGCGTGTGCTTGGCGGCACGACCGCTCAGGGGGCCAATGTCATCGGCCCGGGGCATATCCGGCACGCTGGACAGGGAGAGTCCGTGATCGGCGAGCCAGGCCGCGGCACAGAGTGTGCGGAAAGGATAGCAGACCTGTTCAGGGCGAGCGGAATCGAAACGCGGGTTACAGATGATCTTGAAGGCCTGATCTGGAGCAAGGTTATAATCAATGTGGGGATAAACGCCCTGACCGCGCTTACCAGACTTCAAAACGGCAAGCTGTTGGAATACGAAGGAACCGGCGCGGTATTGGAGAAAGCGGTTCTTGAGGCGGCTGAGGTCTGCGCACGGATGGGCATCAGGTTATTATATCCTGATGCGGTTGCGCGCGTGAAGGAGGTGGCCCGTGCAACAGGGGAGAACATCTCCAGCATGCTCCAGGATGTGCGGGCAAGAAGGCGAACGGAGATTGACGAGATAAACGGCGCGGTTATGAATGCGGCAAAGAGGATGGGCTTGAGCGCGCCGGTGAATGAGGTTTTGTGGCGTGTTGTAAAGGCCCTGGAGCAAAGCTACGCGGACCAGGTCCCGGACAATGAAAGGGGGTGACGCACGGAGTTCGTGTCTTTTTAAGAAAAAAGCTGGATTAAATTCAAGGAGGTGTTAAAGATGCCAAGGGGCAAAGCGATAATGTATATAGACAATTCCAATATTTTTCGTGGTTGCAAGAAATCGGGATGGCGGCACAGCTACAAAAAAATTCACGAGTACCTAGAAAAGGATGGTTCGATCTGGGAGACGCATTTTTTCGCTAGCGAGGAATCCAATCCGCGGGACAAGCAGAATTATTTTTACCAGGCATTGCGCCGTGAGTTGGGTTACCAGCTTCATCTATTTCAGTTGGGGGTTCGCAGGATAACCTGCGGTGAATGCAACCACGAGGAGATCGTTCCCAGCGAGAAGGGCGTGGATGTGGGACTGGTCACGCAATTGCTCAAGGACCTGCGCAACAATGTCTTCGAGACAGCGATAATAGTAAGCGGTGATAGGGACTATCGAGACGCGATACTGGAGGTGAGAAACGCGGGTTGCAAGGTAGAGCTGGTAAGCTGGAGATGGTCCCTGTCCCGGGAGATACAGGAGATCTGCGAGGAAAAAAATATCCCGATTTTGTATCTGGAAGATTACCAGCAGGAGTTTGAGAAGGGTCCAGGAGAAGTAGTTTAATAAAAGGAGGAATGAAGATGGCGAAGAACATTGTCACGAAGATTGATGCCGAGATTGAGGTGCGGCATGTGCTTGTGAGCGTCTCTGACAAGGCCGGGCTGGAAAGCTTTATTCCGGCTCTTGTTGAGACATGCCCTGGGTTGATGATCTATTCCACCGGGGGGACTTTTTCGCGGCTGGAGCAGGTTCTCGGGGATAAGTCGAGGGATCACTTGAAGCAGGTATCGGAGTATACTGGCCAGCCGGAGATGCAGGGAGGGCTGGTCAAGACACTGGATTTCAAAATCTACCTGGGCCTTTTAAGCGAGACCTATAATGACGCCCATGCTGAGGACTTAAAAAGGACCAACGCCTCGGCCATTGATATGGTTGTGGTGAACTTGTATCCTTTCCGCGAGACCATCGCAAAGCCCGGGGTGACCCCGGAGGAAGCCAGGGCCAATATAGACATCGGGGGGCCGAGCATGATCCGGGCCTCGGCCAAGAACTTCCTGCGGGTGGCCCCGGTGGTTGACCCAGCGGACTATCCCCGTGTTCTAAAAGAGTTAAAGGTCAAGGGGGGAAAAATCGGGCTAGCTCTCAGGTATGAATTAGCGCGCAAGGCTTTTGAGCACACAGCGAGCTATGACCGGGCTATCTCGGATTACCTGGCCGAAACCGACATCAGCCAGGTGGAGAAGGCATATCCTGAATTGGTTAGATGAAATGTAAGGAGGTAGTATTCCATGGCCCTGGATTTGAAAAAGATGTACAAGACCATCATGGACGACCATTTTCCGCCCAGGATGGAGATCAGCTTTATTGACGAGCATGACAAGCGGCAGACACTTTTGTACGAGAAGGCGAGCTGGGTGATAGAGGGCGTTAACAAGGGCCTGCGCTATGGCGAGAACCCTGGCCAGGAAGCGGCCATGTATAAGCTCGTGAACGGGAACCTGGTTTTAGGGGATACCCGTTTGATCCAGCCGGGGAGGTATCTTGCGAGCGAGGTGGAACTGCTCCAGTCAGGCAAGCACCCCGGCAAGACGAACATCACGGATGCGGATAACTCGCTCAACATCCTGCGCTATTTCACGGACAAGCCCACGGCCGTGATAGTAAAGCACAATAACCCCTGTGGGGTGGCCCGGGCGGATAGTCTTTCCGAGGCTTATGTCAAGGCGGACCTGGCGGACAGGGTTGCGGCATTCGGCGGGGCCATCGCGCTCAACAGGCCGGTGGATAAAGATACTGCTGAAGAGATTCTCAAGCGCTACGCCGAGGTTGTGGTGGCACCGGAATTTGAACAGGGCGTGCTTTCTATCTTCGCGAAGAAGAAAAACCTGCGCGTGATGCAGATCAAGAACATCTCGCGGCTTCAGGAATGGGTGGGGCAGAGGTTTGTGGAGTTCAAGAGCCTTGTTGACGGGGGCCAGATAGTGCAGTGGTCGTTCGTCCCGCAGGCGAGAAAAGATGAAGACCTGAGGCTTGCAGAGTGCGAGTACAAGGGCAAGACCTACAAGATCAAACGCTCTCCCACGGATAAGGAGTATGAGGACATGCTCTTCGGGTGGCTGGTGGAGGCCGGGGTCACATCCAACTCGGTTATTTTTGTCAAGGACCAGGTAACCGTGGGCATCGGGACAGGCGAGCAGGACAGGGTCGGCGTGGCAGAGATAGCGAGGGACAAGGCTTACAGGAAGCTCGCGGACAGGTACTGCTTTATCCAGACCGGCACGCCATACAACGAGCTAAAGGACGAGGAGATCAAAAAGGAGATAGATGAGCGTGTAGCGAAAGAGAAAGGCGGGCTTATCGGGTCGGCAATGGTCTCCGATGCTTTCTTCCCGTTTCGCGACGGAGTTCTCGTAGGGCTGAAAGAGGGCGTGACTTCGGTGATCCAGCCGGGAGGGTCCGAGCGAGACTTCGAGAGCATAGAGGCATGCAACGAGTTCAAGGCCACCATGGTCTATACCGGACAGCGGAGCTTCAAGCACTAAGCCAACCTTGAAAGGGGGAACAGCCGCATTGAGACTGAAAAAAGTCCTGGTTCCGGTCCCCCTTTTTTTGTCTCTCATTATCAGCGGTTGTTCTCGCCAGGCTCCGGAGCCGGAAGTCACCACCATCACCATTCTTGAGAACGCGGTTCGGGGGGGGCTGAATTCGCAGTTCGTGGACTGGTATGACGAGTTGATCCCGGAGATCGAGAATCATCTCGGGATAAAGATAAAGATTATAACCGCGGGCGTCAAGGACGAGGATTTCAAGGCCCGGATCGCGCTTGACATCAAGAGCAAGAAGGGCGCGGACATAATCGCGTTCGACCAGTTTTGCATCCCGGAGTTTGCTGAGCCCGGGTTCATACTTCCGCTTGATGAATATCTTGAGACATGGCCGGAGGCGGGATACCTTTATGACTCAATGCGCAGGATGGGTAGCTACAAGGGCCGCACCTATCTCATCATGCGCCTCACGGATGTCCGTATGCTCTTTTATCATCGGCCTGTCCTTGAGGCCGCGGGTATAGAGCTTCCGTGGCAGGCGAAAAACTGGGACGAGATCATAGACGCGGCACGGAAGATCAAGGCCAGCCAGCCCGACATTATCCCGCTCCAGATCAATGCAGGGCTCACTATGGGCGAGGCCACGACCATGCAGGGATTCCTCATGTTGCTGTTCGGCGCAGGAGGAAAGCTGTATGACGAGCACGCTGAAAAATGGGTGGTGGAAAGCCCGGAGCTGAGACGCACGCTGGAATTCTACCGCCGGATTTACATCGTTGAAAATTTGGCGGATGTGGAGCTTCAGTTAGCAAGCCACGCGAGGGAGAAATCCTTTGAGCTCTTCCAGAAAGGCAGGATCGCGATCTATGCAGAGGGAACATGGTTTTATACAGCCGTGCTGAAGCCGGACGGGCCCTGGGGCATCCCGGACCGCGATGAAAGAATCGGATGGGCCAGGTTTCCCGGTAGCGGTGCTCCGGGCGCGCCTCGGTTCGTGAGTGTCTCCGGCGGGAACGGCCATATCATCAATCCTTACTGCCAGCATCCGGACATGGCATGGAAGGTGATAGCTGAACTCAACTCCGCCCAGAACCTTGGCAAGCTTTTCTCCCGCATCCCTTTTTCGCCCACCAGAAAAGACATCGCCGCGCTCCCGGTAGTCCAGGCTGATTCTTTCATAGCGAAGAGCGGCGAGACCCTGGTACCCATAACCCGCGCAAGACCCGGACTCCCGGAATACCCCGAGATTTCCTTCCAGGTCCAGCTCATGACCGAACAGGTCATCACAGGAAAACGAACCGTAGACCAGGCCATCAAGGAATTCGCAAAATCAGTGGCATTGATCGCGGGGAAAGATAAAATAATAAAAAATGACTGAATCTGACAAAAACCCATATCAAGTATCTTTTCTCCCATGGGCCGGGTTGGATGAAGAAATCACTATTGGTACGGTAACTTTCTGTCCATGGAATAATATTGATAAAAATAATTTAGATACTGAAATAATTAATTGGCTAGATAACTATTTTAAAAAGCATGTCAATTATAAAAATGAGCCTGTTGATACTATTGTTATCTGCTGGATTGATAAATTAAATTTCAGGGAATTAGAAAAATATGAAGAAGAGATAATTCATAATGCCGCAAATGCTTTAACTCTCAGCATTCTGGGTCCTAAGGCGATTCAACAAGTTATTTCAAATCCTAATGAAATATTAAATTCCTTGAACTTTCTTGTTACATATCAGAATTTTGATCCCGGTCATAAAACTATTGCCATTCAAGAAGGCGATGTAATAAATACTCTTATAAAATTTGAAGAAGCTCGTTTTCAAAAGCCGTGGTCTGTAGTATCAGGATCAGATAATCCAGATGAAAAAATTATAGAAATATTTGACCGACTTTTTAAAAGTAATGACACTCAATTAAAAAATCGTATTTTTAGAAGTCTTGAGTGGTTTTTCTTCTCACATATCCAAAGTGATTATCTAAGATATGATTCTAAAATAGTTATGATGGCAACTGCATTTGAGATTCTTCTTGGTTTGGAAGAATCAAAGAAGAGTTTGTGTTTCGCGACTAAATTGACCGAAATGATAGCTACTGATGATTTTGAAAAGAATAAAAGGGAAAAAATAGTTTTCCCGTTAGTTGGTTGCTGGGGATATGATTTTTATAAGCTGAGAAACGCAATTGTCCATGGAGATGAAATAAATAATGAGAAACTTATTTATCTGAGGGATGGGCACAATTGTTTCGCCTAACCCCTTGAAATATGATATAATATTTAAAAAATTTATGAAAGGAGGCTCGATGTGGTTGCTGAAGATCAT